>Ga0163223_100116_pt1 | contig 29156 bp, 21 predicted proteins | sample MSEWel2016_02_17_2_FD_113147 | JGI IMG/M metagenome (GOLD analysis project Ga0163223, IMG submission 113147) | Subsurface microbial communities from deep shales in West Virginia, USA - MSEEL Well Study Marcellus 5H_2016_02_17 ...
CAGTTTGGCAAAAAAATACTGCAACGAACTAATCCCGGGGATGCAGACAATGTCCTTTTCCGGTACTACTTTTTTGGCATAGGTCAGCAGACTATAAAAGCCGCAGTCACCGGAAACAACCAGCGCGGTTTTCTTAGTCTTGTATACCTGGGCAACCTTTTCCATCAGCTCACTTAGGGGGGTTCCCTTGCCGATAAAAAGCATTTCTTTACCACTGGCATCAAAACTTTCAGCATGGCGGGTGCCACAGAGAATCACTTCTGCCGCTTCAATTTCTTTTAATGCGATCGGCAGTATATAATCCGGATGTCCCGGTCCCAGTCCAATAATTTTTAATGGGTACATAATCGTTTCCTCAACTCTTCTGCGTCTTTGCTTTGTCCTAAAAAGCCATGGATCTTGGAAAACAACACCACTTCCATTTCAATGGTGCCATAAACCCGATCGGTGACCTTTTTCTTTATGACCTCGGCCAGATGATCAAAATAGTCCGGCAAATTTTTGCTCAGAATTAAATCGGTTGCTTCATCGGTGGTTTTAGAGGTCATGATTTTTTCCATCGTTTTCTGGGTTGCGCCGAGCAAACCGGCGTGGGCGGTTAGAATTTCCATCCGTCCGTCGGCAACACTGCTATGGGTATTAAAAATCCCCCCAGCCAGCTTCACCAGTTTTCCCAGATGGCCAATCAGCAGAATCTTATCAAAACCCATCCGTTCAGCCTCATCCAGCATAAAACCGATATAATTACTGGTTTTTACCAGTACCTCCTCAGAAAGTCCCAGTTCCTCGGAAAAGTCTTTCCCATAATTGCCGGGGACAAAGATGATTTCTTTAAAGCCTTTGGCATGGAGCACTGAGAGTTCCAGTTTCAGGGACGCCTTAAGGGCATCTTCACTCATCGGCTCAACAATCCCGGAAGTGCCGATAATCGACAGTCCGCCTTTAATCCCCAGCTTGGGATTAAAGGTTCGTTTGGCCAGTTCCACACCCTGGGGAATGGACAGCTCGACCCGCCAACCTTTCGGTAAATCCGTGATCTGACGTGCGGCTTCAGAAGCTAAAACCGTTTTAATCTCCCGGGTAATCATCTCCCTTGGGGTCGGATTAATGGCCGGTTCACCCGGAGGAATACTGAGTCCCACTGAGGTGACCGTACCGACACCAATACCGGCTGCAAACTCAATTCCGGCCTGGTCTGATGGGGTGATTTTCGAAAAAACCTTGACGCCATTGGTCACATCCGGATCGTCCCCAGAGTCTTTGATCACTGAGCAGGAGGCTTCGTTTTCTGAAAAAGTCTGATCGTGCAGCACCAGATCCAGGGTCCAGCCCTTGGGTGTACTGATTTCAATGGTTTCCCATTTCTGTTGATTTAAAAACATTAACAGTGCCGCTTTGGTGGCGGCGGTGGCGCAAGAGCCGGTGGTATAGCCGTAGCGCAGGGTCTTGCCATTTTTTTCAATGGTTTTATTTAACATGGCTTACCTCCCTTACTGAAGGGGATAATTCTTTTTGATTAATAAGGTCGATAAATACGGGATCTTACCTTTTAAGACATCAATATCCCGGACCACTTGCTGGGTGTCCATACCGATGTTGGATACCAGCACAAAGCTTTTTTCCAGCCCGCGGGCTTCCAGTTCCTCAGCCATCCAGGCATTATTGGCGGAAATTTTCATCACCACAATATTCTGGTGGGCATCTAAAATCGCCCGGATTTCTTCTACTGGCTGAGTCATCGCCACAATCCCCAAGGATTCTTCTCCCTGGGTCAGGGGAATATTGAGTTGCGCCCCGAGATTGCAAAATGACGGCACCCCTGACAGGGTGATCACTTCAATACTACGTTTTAGTAGATATTCCATCACATAAGAATAGGTGCTAAAGACCATCGGATCACCCAGAGTAATAAAGGCGACGTCCTTGCCCTGATTAAGCAGCACTTCAATTTCATCGGCATTTTCTTTCCATTGTTTTTGCAAGGCTTCCCGTTCCTGAGACAGGGAAATCATCGGAAAATTCATTTCCAGAACTTTTGACAAATCGGAGATATGACTTTTGACAATTTCAAAGGCAACACTGGTGCTGCCCATTTTTTTTACCGGAGTAATCACCATATCACAGGCATCTAAAACCTTAGCCGCTTTAACGGTGAGCAGATCGGGATCTCCGGGGCCAACTCCGATGCCATAAAAAATTCCTTTTTTTGTAGCGCTCATCATCTTTACCATTCTCTTCCCAGTTGATAAAGCATGGCATTAAGAATCGCTGCCACGACCGGACTGCCGCCTTTTCGTCCGTTGATCCGAATGATGGGACTGTCAATCTGATCCAAAGCTTCCTTGGATTCCGCCGCGCCGACAAAACCGATTGGCGCACCGATAATCAGGGCTGGTTTGGCATTGCCAAGCTTGACCTGTTCAATCAGGGTATATAAGGCGGTTGGCGCATTACCGATGGCAAAGATGCCCACACTGTCGTCCTTCAACGCTCTTTCCATGCTGACCGTGGAGCGGGTGACGCCGCGCTTTTTGGCTTCTGCGGCGACATCGGCATCGTGGACAAAATTGACAATTTCAATGCCGTGGTCAGCCAGTGCTTTTTTATTAACTCCGACCTGAATCATCCGGGTGTCGGCATAAATTTTCTTGCCCTGTTTTAGTGCTTCGATGCCACTTTCATAACCGTTGTTTAAAATTTCCAGTAAATCCGCATATTCAAAATCAGCGGTGGTATGGATGATCCGTTTAACCATCGGGGCAATGGCTTCCGGGAAAACCTTATCGCCCATTTCAGCGGTAATAATCTCAAAACTACGCTCTTCAATTTCTCGGGGGTTGTTAATGTATTCCATTTTTTCTCACTTTCTTAAGTCGATTTATTTCTTTATTATTCAAAGCTCTATGATCACACCTCTTCGGTGGTTATTTTTATTCCGCCCGGGATCAGGCGGTTTTGGTAGATTTCGGCATAGGCCGATTCGGGAACAACCTGCTTGAATGCATTTAGAAACTCAGCTTCTTGAAAATCACCATTGTCATACATGACGCCAATCACTGTGCCGCTATGACCGATGACGGTTCCCAGACCACCAAAATCCCGAGATAGGCCAATCAAATCATCGAGATAATTCTTTTTTAAGCGTTTCTGGTTAAGAATAGCGCTTTTAGTACAGGCCGCGCCAATCTCCTTGAGGCTTTCGGTGCGAACCCCTTTTTCAAATTGAGTGACAATTTCGACAAAGATGGCTAAGTCGTCTGAGGAATAATCATCCTGACTTTCATTAAAGGTCATCGTATCAATGCCACCGTTAAAATCAATGATTAGGATATCTGCTTCCACGGTGCCATCAAATTCCTTTAGTACCGAGCCACTGAGATGATTAAAAAGGTTTAAGCGCTCAAACATCAGATTGTCTGATGGCTCAATACCGGTGCAAAGCGAACCGATCTCCTTTGGGATCAGATCCAGACCAAAATAAGCACAAAGCCCGGCAGCCATTCCGGCAATATCGGCAGTGCTGCTGGCCATTCCCTTTTCTACGGGAATATCACTAACCATGGAAAAATGCAAATGTTTTTTTTCCAGCTCTGGAATCGCAAAGCGCCGAAAAACCGCTTCGACCTGTTTTCTGGTTTTGGGCTTTAACACCTCAAGATTCCCCGGGCCTTCAGCAATCGTAATCCGGGAATAGCGGTCAATCGGGCTGGATACCAGACAGGGACTGCCATCATACCAGCCCTGAATATATTCGCCACAGGTGCCCGGGGTTTCGACCTTAACCCGCCTCATGCCTGCCCCGCTTTGTGCTCCAGAACGACATTTAGGAGACTGCTTAAAAACATCGGGTTGCTGTAAAAATGAATATGCGGATAACCGGCCAGGACATTTTTCTGGCGGTACCCACAGGTCCAGGTTTTCCCTTTTTTGGTGATTACATAGGCCGTCGGCAAGACTTCATCACTAGAAACCAGGCTGTGATGAAATTCATGTCCGCGAACTGCAATGCTTTTTCCACCAAGATAGGCCGAAATATCAACATATCCAAACCGCTGCAGCCGTTTGGTCATTGTGGAATCGGCATCGAAAAATCCCACCGCCGGATTCGTTTCACCGCTGTTTAGAGTCATCGAATTGGTCAGATACATAAGCCCCCCGCACTCCGCATAACAGGGCAATCCGGCTTCCAGCTTATCCTTGATATCAGCAATCATCAACGTGTTGGCGGCCAGCTCGGCGCCGAATATTTCCGGAAAGCCACCACCGATATATAAACCATCGAGATGCTCTGGGAGACGCACATCATTTAAGGGACTGAAAGTAACCACTTCCACTCCGGCGTTTGCCAGGGCTTTAAAATTGTCGTCATAGTAAAAATTAAAGGCCCGATCTTTGGGGACGCCAATCCGCAACCCCTGATATTTATCGGCATAAGCTAAAAAGGGATCGATAAAAGCACTCACCGGTTGGTCATGCTTGCTAATTTCCCATAATTTATCCAGATCAATATGGGCTTCAGTCAACGCTCCGGCCTTGTCCACCTTTTCCCTGAAATCAGCAATCTCTTCCACCGGTACCAGCCCGAGGTGACGACTGTCCATGACAATGTCCGGATTATTAGGAAAGTAACCCAGGCAGGTCACATCGTTATAGGCTTCAATCATTTCTTTTAACAACAGGTAATGAGACTTTGATGAAATGCGATTGATGATGACCCCTACAATATTCGCTTCGGGGTCAAAATCGACATAACCCTTTACCAGCGCTGCGGCGCTCTTAGCCATGCCCCGGCCATCAATGATCAAAATCACCGGCGCGCCAATGGTTTTGGCCAGATAGGCACTGCTGCCCACCTCCGACTCCAGACTATGGCCGTCATAGAGACCCATGACCCCTTCAGCAATCCCCAGATCATTTTCTTCGTCCAGCCGTCTAAAAAAGAGCCCCCTGATGGTTTCCTCGTCCAGCATCCAGGTGTCCAGATTAATGGAAGGTTCACCAGTAACAAAGCGATGAAACATCGGATCAATATAATCCGGACCGGTTTTAAAAGGCTTTACCCGGAGACCCCGCTTTTTAAAGGCCGCCATGATGCCCATGGTAACCGTTGTTTTGCCAACATTGCTGCTGGTTCCCGCCAGCATAAAATAATTCATATTTCTGTCTCCTTTTTCAAATGACTTGTATCACACGCTTATATTGTTATTAAAATTGCTCTATACGTTGAATTAAAGAATTTTGCAAATTGAACCGGTAATTGTGCAGTGTGCGGGCGATTAATAATCGCCCCTACATTAAATATTTAATCCGACTCATATATTAAAAACTTCACCGCACAGCGGCTGCTTCCAGCCAACCATTTGCGAAGCTATTTTTCATTAATCAGGGTCCGTTCTTTGATCATTTTTATAAACTCCTGATGACTATTCATTTCGTTGACCGTTTTCTTCTTTTTGATAAGCTCAAGCTGTTTAACCAGCTCGCCTTCGGTAAAATCGTTGTTCAGACAATTTCGATGGAAATAAAGCTCACCCCGCAGGTTTTCCAAACCTATCAGGTTATTAATATTACCATGACCAAAAGGCAGATCCGAAATCAAAATCAGGTCACTTTCTGCCATCACCGCCAGGTTTTCTTCCTGCTTTTCCCTGCTGATGGCGGTAAAAGGACTTTCTTCAACCATCGGAATCCCCAACACATCACAGATGGTCCAGTCATCACTGCCCTGGTTGACCACTCCGGCTGTGACCTGATGGCCCATGGCCTCCAGTTCTTCTAACACCTGAGAAGCCTGATTGCCTCCACAGATCACGTGAATTTTCAAACTGCGATAGTTTTCCGATTCCTTAATCACCCGCAGTGGGATAATCTCCGGTTTACAAAAAAGCTTATTCTCCTGAATAAACATTTTCATTTCATAGACTTTTTTGAGATTGGCTTCGGTGATTACTTCTTTCGGTGTTCCATCGATGATGACCCGGCCGTCTTTCATTAAAATAAGCCGGTTGCAATATCGGGCCGCCAGATTGATGTCGTGAAGCACTGCCACCACGGTCATCGATTTTTTTAAATTCAGATTGCGGATCAGCTCCATCACTTCAATCTGATGGTGGATATCCAAAGCCGAGGTGGGTTCATCCAGAAGAATGATATCCGGTTCCTGAGCGATGGCCCGGGCAATAATCACCCGTTGCTTTTCGCCACCGCTGAGATTATTATAAAACCGTTTTCTAAAATTTAAGGTCTTGGTAGCCCGCATGGCCTCGGTCACAATATTATAATCATTCTGACTTTCTCTGGTGCGATAACTTAGATAGGGGTTTCGCCCCATCAGAACGATGTCCTCCACGGTAAAATCGTAGTCGATATCAAAAGACTGGGGCACCACGGCGATCATCTGGGCCCGTTCCCGTTGGGTATAGTTAGTATTGTTCTTTTCTTCCAGGGTAATCACCCCGGATTTAACCGGCAGCAGTCCGGACAAGCATTTTAACAGGGTTGACTTGCCGGTGCCGTTAGGACCAATCAGCCCGACAAACTCGCCCTGGCAGATGGTCGCGCTAAATCCCTGTAGGATATCTTTTTCGCCATAACCGGATACCACATCCTTGAAATCGAGCATGATTCTTGGCATTAACCGTTCCATCTCAGAGCCCCCCTTTTTTTCTTTTGCGGAGCAGATAAACAAAGAAAGGACCGCCAAAGGCGGCGGTGATTACACCCACCGGAATTTCCTGAGAGGTCACCGACCGGGCCAGGGTGTCGCAAAGAATGAGAAAAGCACCGCCAAAGAGCACTGAAAAGGGTACCAATGTGCGGTGTTTGGGACCGGTGATCATGCGGACAATATGGGGCACGATCAGCCCAACAAATCCGATAATCCCCGTAGCCGCAACCACTGCTGCCGTTATAAGGGATGAGGAAAAGAGGATTTTCTTCTTAAGCGCCTCGGTATCAACGCCCAATTGAGTGGCCGTTTCTTCGCCCAGCAGCATAATATCCAGCTCTCTGACGGAGGTTAACATGATGACGCAGCCAATCACTACATAGGGCAATACAATCAGGACCTGATCCCAACCCTTACCATTTAAACTGCCCATCACCCAAAAAATAATTTGCGTCATGCTATCATTATTAAAGATCATCAGTAATGACATAAAGGCTCCCAGTGATTGGCCAATGGCGATGCCACTGAGTAAAAGCGTGGCCACCGGCACCTTACGACCGACCCGGGAGATATTATAAACCAACAGGATGGTTAAAAAAGAACCGCCAAAAGCCAGGATAGCAACCCCATTGGATCCTAAAAAATTACTGGAGAAATTCATCACAATGCCAATCGAGGCACCCAATGCCGCCCCGGAGGACACCCCTAAAATGTAGGGATCGGCCATCGGATTTTTAAAGATGCCCTGATAGGCAGCCCCGCAAAGGGCCAAAGCACCACCGGTCAAAAATGCCAGGATGACCCGGGGCAGGCGAACATTCCAGATAATCGCCGTTGCGCCCTCATTGATATTTTCCATCCCCAGATTAATATGAAAGATCTGATTTAACAGAATTTTATTGGCATCCCCAAACGAAATGGTCGTAATCCCCGTAAGGGTGCACAGATAAATCGTGCCAATGCAGATTGCAATCGACAATGGCAACGCGTATTTTTTCAGTTTTTTTTTCATGCTGACTCCATTTTCTCCATTTAATCTGTTCACTCCTGAATTTTCTCTTCTTCATCTGATAAAATTCAGGGGCGAACAGATTTCACCCCTACCAATTTTGGTTTAACAGACACTTTATTTTGCAAATATTTCCGGATAAATATCCTTAGCCAACAATGCCAGCCCCTGTACAATCCGGGGGCCCGGTCGTTGAATTAAATCGCTTTCCGGGGTTAAAAATTCGTAATATGCGATCTCGTTATTTTTAATCGCGGTAACCTTGTCAAAGCCGGGCGTCGCCTTTACCTGTTCTGGTGTGTTGTAAAGGGAAATATACACATCCGGATTGCTCGCAATAATTTGTTCAGTACTAAGCTGAGGCCATGGCGTAGCTGCATCAGCAGCGATATTTTTGGCATTAAGATCAATAAGCATTGCATCCATCATCGAGTTAGGACCAGCACTGAAGAAGTCACCCACATCAATAAAGACTGATTTCTGGGTTTTAGCAGTTTTGGCCTGATCAACGATCACCTGACGATCCGTCATCATTTTTTTAACCACATCCCCAGCCGCATCATTAGCGTTTGCCACTTCACCCGCAATCACAATATCTTTCATAACCCCATCTATACTGATCGGACTAAAGAGGATGACCTTTGCACCCGTGGCTTCCAGTTGTTTTCTGACATCATCGGAAACAAAATCTGAAGCCAGTACTAAATCGGGTGACAGAGCAATGATTTTTTCCACATTGGGCGCATTGTAGTCACCGATGCTCGGCACGGTTAGCGCCTGTTCAGGATAATTATCATACTCGGTGCGACCCACCACCTGATCCCCTACACCAATGGCGAATAAAATCTCGGTTGCAGCGGGAGACAGTGAGACAATTTTCTGGGGTTCTTTTTCAATTTTGACGGCGTTTCCAAGATCATCGGTTATTGTCACCGGATAGGTGGTAGCACCGCTTTTGGGTGAGACGCCTGAACCATCTGCGGATGACTCGCCACTCTGGCAGCCGGTAAAGGATACCATCAGCGCTAATACGGTAAAAATCACCAACAACCTTCTCATACTTTTCTTTTTCATTTTCTTCCTTCTTTTTCTTTATTTTTTTGCTTTTTTCGCAAAAATAAATCCAGCTTCCTGTGGAGGCTGGATACTAAACAAAAGGTTTAATTCTTTTCTTCCCACCGAAGAATTTCTATGATTATGAGTGTCCTGACTCTTGCTTCATCCTCAGTTCTCCCTTCCCATCGGTTAGACAGTGGATTAAAAACGTCGTCAGCAATTACAGTAGCGGGGGCTGTAGGGGTCTTACACCCCTTTCCTCATCACTTTCCTATTATATTAGTGGAAGTGTATCATAGAACGGGAAATTTTTCAATTGAATATTTTAGCGAGCTTCATCCCAAGCCAAGCATTTGATCGTCTAAATTCTAGTTATTGAAGTCCTTTATTTTTTCGCAACATTATTTACGTATTCTGTTCGAAACTCCTGGGATTGGCAATAGTGATCCACCCGGGAACCCTTTATGCAGCGAATTATGGTATCATTTTTATTAATAATCCATTCGCCGATTTCATCAATATTATGAAGAATAGTCAGATATTTAAGCCGCGAGCAGCCATGAAAAGTCCATTTTCCCAGCCGCTTGACACTACCGGGAATGAACACCTCGGTCAGGTTTTTACACCTAAAAAAGCACTCTCTTCAATTTCTGTCACGCCCTCTGGGATCATCAGTTTTCCTTCCAGTCCGGAAAAATAGAATGCTTCTTTGCCAATAAAGGTCAGATTTTCTGGGAATACCACGCTTTTCATATTCTTGGTCCGATAAAAGGTGCGTCGTTCAATCCGGCTGACCCCATTGGGGATCGCAATGGTTTTTAATTCCCGACAGGATTCGAAGGCACTTTCTCCAATACCGGTTAAGCAACTACTTGGCGAAAGTGTGATCTGAGTCAGGGCCAGACAATTTTTAAACGTTCTCGGCGGAATTGACCGAATGCCATTCGGGATTTCGATCATCAACAAATTGGTGCAGCCCATCCACGCTGCTTCCCCAATTTCTTTGAGCGTTACTGGAACATGAAGGGTTTTCAGGGCCGTACAACCTTTAAAGGCATTTTTATCAATTCGAATCAAACCTTCCGGTAAGGTCAATTTTTTTAAACTCATCTTATTTTCAAATGCACCAAAACCAATCGCATCATAGTTTTCGTTGATGACAATTTTTTCCTGTTTATAAATTCTCACCTGATTCTTTCCCAATGTCCTGATCATCCCGCCTGCTCCTCATCATTATTTATACAAACACCGTTATTATAAATACTCCGTCTGATACTCGTAATTTTGACAATACTGATCGACCCGAGATCCCTTTTTACAGAATATTCTAACACTTTTTCGATTGAAAAGCCATTCACCCAAATATTCCGGGTCACTACGGAAAGTTACTTTTACCAGTTTTGGACAGCCATGAAAGGCCCATTTCCCGATGTGCTTTACACTTTTGGGGATTTCAATTTCCTCAAGAACTTTACATTTCAGAAAGGCACTTTCTTCAATTGACTCCAACTGGTCATTGAGCTCAATTGATAATAGTCCACAATTGTAAAATGCTTCTCTACCGATGCTTTTTAAATTCATCGGCAACTTCACCGCTTGCAAATTCTTGCATCCACAAAAAGCTCTGAAATTGATCGCTTCCACTTTTTCCGGTATAGAAATTCCAGCTAATGCCTCACATTCCAGAAAGGCACTCTCCCCAATGTACTCAATATTGTCATGCAAAACAAGATCATTCAAAGACCGGCACTTCTTAAAGGTCTTTTCTTCGATCCGCCTGACCTGCCAGGGGATATCGATAGTTCTTAGTCGCAGACAATCGTAAAAGGCACCCTTGCCAATGCGCCAGATTTGTTTTGATAGTTCAATCCGATTTAACATGGTGCAACCCCGGAAGGCTTCATTGCCGATAATTTTGACGCTGTTTGACAAAACTACCCGCCGCACCTTTGTGATTCCTTTAAAGGCACCCGTGCCAATCTCCCTAAAGGGTTCCGTGACCTCCATCTGTTTGTTTTTTATACTTTTCGCATCGCTGCAATCAAAGAGACCCTCTTGTTTTACTCTCTGATTCACATGCCATACCTGGGTTTGCCGCGTTTCTACTGCTTTACTATACTCTTCCATTTCGTCATTTCTCCATCTCAGCATCCGCTGTCATCATCAAAAGAAACTCTCCCTGTCACTTTTGATCTTTTTTCACTAAAACAAAATCTATTTTGGATCAATCAGACCATATTTTTTCTTGATCCGTTCCAATTTTTCAATCATCGGGTTAGCTGCAACAAATAAGAAAAACACAGTGGCACTGGCATGAATCAAATCAAAGGGTGCCCCAGTGATATAAGTGGCTAAAATCGTTTTCCAGTTAATAATGCTGGACCACATCAGCAAGGATGCCATATTCATAATTCCGCCATAGATAAAAAAGGTTGCCAGAAAGCCATACAGACAGAGCTGACCCTTGCTTTTTTTCATGGCACCCTTCTTTACCAGAATGCCCGCCAGAAAACCAATAATACCGAAGGCAAACATCTGCCAGGGGGTCCAGGGGCCTTGACCAAAAAAGAAGTTGGACACAAAACAAACCATGGCTCCCACCAGAAAGCCGGATTCGGCACCAAAACAAACCCCGGCAATGATGACAATGGCCACCACCGGTTTAAACTGTGGCAACATGAAAAAGGCGGCCCGTCCAGCGACACCGATAGCCGCCAGCACGGCGATGATAATCAGCTCTCGAGCCTGGGGCTTACGTCCTTCAAACACCATCAAAAAAGGGATGCAGGTATAGATAATAATAAACAGGCTGATAAAATAATATTTACGATCTTCCATAAAATAAATACCAAACCAGATCGTCAGAGGAATCATCATCAGAATCATCATCAGGGCGGCCCATGTCCGTTTGCTCAGCCTTCTTTTGCTCAGATTTTTTTTGCCAGGTGGTTCGACCTGTTCTTCAACCTCATCTCGGTCATCTAGAAATTCATCTGACAACATGTAATCACATCCTTTACTGTAATTGCATTTTCAAAGATATGCCGGGACATCCGGTTTGCTGAGGTGGTATAAAAACTGTTGCCCGAAAAAAAAGCCCGCGGTGAATTACTGGTGACAATACTGCCATCAAAAAACAAGCCGCAAACATCCCCGAACAAGGCACAAAATTCAATGTCATGGGAAACCATAATAATGGTCACCCCCTGTTTTTGAAGTGCTCTCAAAATCTCGCCCAGTTCCCGCTTAAAGTGGTTATCCAGGCCTTTTGTTGGTTCATCGAGCAATAGAATCTGCGGTTCCAGTAGCATGATCTTGGCCAGGGCCAGCCGTTGCTGTTCGCCGCCGCTGAGGTCGTAAGGGTGCTGATCCAACAAATGTTCAAGATGCATCAGTTTAACAAACTTATCCACCATTGTTTTTTGGTTCTGATCGCAGTCAGAGGTGCTACCTTTTATCGCTCTGGTTCCGCCAATCATTTCATATAAATCCCGTTCCACCGTCTTTTTAACAAACAGACTTTGGGGGCTTTGTGGCAGTACCCCCAACATGCCATGAAACAATTCTTTATCGGTTAGCTTTCTGACATCTCGGCCATTAAGTAGCACCTTGCCCCGATACGGTTTGTTGATCCCCGAAATCAGCGATAGTGAGGTTGTTTTCCCGGTGCCATTTCCGCCTACCAGACAGTAAAACTCGCCTTTTCGAACCCGCAGTGATAAGTCTTTAACCACATCCGGCAAGTTCTTATCATAGCGAAACCAAACCTCTTTAAGCTCCACGACCGGGTCACTTAATGCTGGCTCCGGGGTTTCCAGCGGCATGACTGTTTTTAGACCCGGATTATTGCAAAACAGTTCGCTCATCCACTTGCGGCCTTCTCTCACCGTAATCGGGCATTCCAGATCCGATTCCACCTCGGCAAAAATCTGCATCGGGGCCGGCATCGATAAAAACATATCGTGACCAAGGGTCCGTAGTTTTTTTCCGATTTGGCGGGGGGTTCCCGTGGCGATGATTTCGCCTTCATCCATGACCACCACCTGATCGGCAACCGGGAGAACATCCTCCAGACGATGTTCGGTCATAATAATGGTGGTTCCCAGTTCGCGGTTGATTTTTTTAACCGTTTCCAGAAAATCCGAAGCTGCAATAGGATCAAGCTGAGAGGTTGGTTCATCCAGAATCAGCACCGCGGGATGCATGGCCATAATCGAGGCCAGATTCAGTAGCTGCTTTTGTCCCCCGGACAATTCCACGACATTGCGTTTAAACCAGCCCTGGATGCCAAAGTAGGAGGCCATTTCAGCGACTCGCAGACGAATGGTCGGGGTATCATAGCCCAGGCTTTCAAGACCAAAGGCCAGTTCATGCCAGACCTTATCAGTGACAATCTGATTTTCCGGGCTTTGCAGCACGTAGCCAATTTCCTGACTCTGGGTTCTTAAATCGGCTTCTTCCAGGGGTTTTTCCCGATACAGGATTTCTCCGGTGCGTGTCCCATAAGGGGTCAGGACCGACTTAAAATGCCGGAGCAGGGTGCTTTTACCACAGCCACTTTTGCCGCACAGCACCACAAAATCCCCCTCCTCAATGGCTAGATTCATATTTTTCAGGGCCGGTTTATTCATCTCCGGGTAGGTAAAGCTCAGGTTGTTTATTCTTAATACTGTCATCCTTTAATTGATTGATTGATAAAAATCATCAATGCCTCCTTCTTAAAGATCTACTGTAAAGATCAACGTCATTCACGTTCTTATTTTTGTGTGTTTATGGTGCTTCCACACTCACCTGCATTTCCATATGGAACTCTTTTTCCGGTATCACCGCCTTCATTTTTTCCCATCTCAGGTAAGACAGACCGTCTACTGCCACTGGCATCAAACAAAAGGCTCCAAAAATGAAATAAGTAAAAAAACTAAAAAAGGTGACCGGGTTAATGCCACTTATAACAATAGCGGGATTATATTGAACAAAGGTGTTACCCATCGATACCCCGACAATAAACAACAGCAGCAAGCCCAGCATCATTGCCAGCATTCCCTTATCCCGTTTATCAAAACGATAGAGGGAAAAGGCCGTTCTACCGCTTAGCCCATAGCCTCTCGCCTTCATGCTGTCCGCGGTTTCAATGGCATTTTCCAGCGCCCAGGTGACCATAATCGAGAGAATGGTTACCCCATGTCTGGCCCGCATTAAGATATTACCGTTGGTAATATCCCGACCAATGCATTTCTGTCCATTACTGATCACCTTAAGCTGAGCCTTGAATTTTGGTACAAACCGCAAAACCATGGAAAAAATCAGCGACAGTGCCGGGATGATTCGCCCAAACAGATAGATAAACTTGTCCGATGTCATAATAATGTTATAACAGGAAAACCAGATTATCACCTGGACCAGCATCACCGACATCACAATGCCATAAATGATGGATTCCAAGGTGATGGGATTGCCATTTTTCAAGTAAAACAAGATGGTTACCCCAGCATGATTAAAGAGCGGGTTAATCAGCGCTACAATAATTAACATTGGCAGCATAAATAAGAAATTAAATTTCAGCACCTTCTGCCAGCCTTGAAGCACCATAGAATAGATGATTGCCGATATAAGCGACACGCCCAAAATCACCGGGTGATTAAAAAACACACTGATGGTCAGGACGACTACAAAATAGAAAAAATTTATGATCGGATGATAGGTCGAAAAAGCATCTTCCATTGACACCCTCCTTAATGATTTGTTGATAAACAATTACGAAACAAAAAACATTGAGCGGCCATTGCTTTGCGCCAAAGCGGGCGCAAAGCTGATAGCTCCTACTTAACTGACAAGATTCACTTCTTAAATCCTACCACATGCTATTATCCCCAACATCTCTGCCCAGATCGCAGGTGTAAACCCAGTTAATGACATCACCCTGTTTGACGGCGTATTGACTGCACCCGTAATTGGGGAACCAACCATTGACATTATACATCCATCCGGAACGCTCCCCACCGTCAAACTCATAAAGCTGGTTGATACCCTCAACATAAGCGGAGTTATAAGCCGGTGTAAAACTGGATTCCATGTGAATACCATTGTCCCGACAGACCCGTTGAAGCACATCGTGAACCGATTCTCCCGCGTTAAAGCTCACTTCCGAGGGGTAAAGAATCCAGCCGTTGGCCGGAACAAAGGCACCCTTTCCTGAAGGCAATCGGTCCATATGATCGAGCAGGGTCGAACAATTAATTGAAAGGGTACAGACATTGCCAGCCGAACTGCTACTGCTTGAACCATCCGCTGCTGCCATACCGTCTCCTGTTGTTCCTGATTCACCTGAACTGGCATTCTGGATCGGTGCAATGGTTTTGCCAGCCACAACATAATAATCATCTCCAGTCTCAATGACCTTAAAGGATAAGCGAGTCGTAGCTGATTGGGGATCAAAGGTGGCATTACTCATCTTAGCAACGCTTCCGGCATTGACTTTACACAGCGCAGCACTGTCTGCGTCCCATTTTTCCGCAAGGGTGATGGTTAAGGTTGGAACGGTAATCAGCCCGTTACTCCCAGCTATTTTCATCCCAATGCCATAGGGCGCATTTCCGGCCCCTGCTTTAATTCGATTAAGGGTGTCACCCTGGGTGCTAAATTCAATTTTCAAGTTCTGATCAACCGGGTTTTTGATATCCTTACCACTAAACGACCAAACGTAATTGATGCCATTTTCCCCGGTGCCCGAAAAAGTTACCGTTCGATCCTGACCGGCGATGGAGCGAAACTGGGCCGCAGTAATTACGCCATCCTCCGGGATCGCAGTATCATCTGCTAATTCCACGACATCCTGTGACTCCGCATCACTGGATAATGCTGCATTAATATTGCTGCACCCCAAGGTTGTTACTGCCATTAAAATAAACATAAGCAGTAGCAACAGCCACCTCTTTTGCAAACCTTCCTTCATGTTCTTCTCCTCAACAATTCTTCCTGACTCATTTTAGTCATTTTCTATGCCATCAACAAACAACGTCGTACCGGCAATTGTTATTGATACAGACCGAATTTTATTTTTACCCGCTCCAGCTTCTCGACCATCACCGGACCCAACATCGCCCCAAAAAACGCCGTCCCCAGCGCGTGAACCGCATCATAGGGTACACCGGAAATATATAAAAGCTTCATGGAGCTCCAATCCATGGCCATTCCGGAACCAGAAACACCGACTGACATCACCAATGCAGCGATGTTCATGATTCCCCCATAAATGATGAAGGTCGTCAGAAAACCAAAGACCCCGATGGTTAGCCGATCGACAGGTAGCCGCTTGTGCTGAATCAGAATGCCAATTAAAAGACCAATAGCGCCATATCCATAAAGCTGCCACCCCATAAAGGTCCCGCCTACATTGAGAAACAGGTGCATCAGCAGGCCAATTAGAATTGCGAAAAGCACACCCATAACCGGACCCAAAACGATTTTAAAATCGCTTTCCTTTTTAACAAATTCCAGGTCTTTATTAAAGCAGAGCCCCGCTAAAAATCCCAATAAGCCCCAGCAAAACATCTGCCAGGGGGTCCAGGGTCCCTGACCGGCAAACATATTTACCACCAGCCGGGCCATGGCCCCGGTTAGAAATCCCTGTTCCGGACCCAGACAAATTCCAGCAATGATAATCAGTGCACCGCCAGCCTGGAACGGGGTAATCATAAAAAAGGCCAGATTCCCACAGGCAGCAATGGCGGCCATTGCTGCAATCAACACCAGTTCCCGAGCTTCCGGCTTTCTATTTTCAAAAGACAAGCCAAACGGAATAAAGCTGTAAAAAATAATCAGCAAACTAATAAATAAGTATTTCCGATCCCCCAAATAGGTAATCCCCACCCAGATAGTCAGGGGGATCAGGATAAAAACTAATAGTGATGAAATCAGGGTGCGATTCTTAAAAAGCCGTGTCCATGGCGAATTTTTAATTTTGTTATCAACCGTATTCATGCCCGTTTCATTCTCTTTTTCTTAACCAGATACATGGTTGCTCCCACAATACCGGTCAGTAGAATCACAACACCGCCAAAAATCATCGGACCATTGATTTGATCAATGATCATGGCCCCAGAATTTTCCGCCTCAGCAGTTTTTGCGTTTGGAGTATAGGTACCATCAAACGACCAGGGTGTAAAATTCTCAGCAGACGTTCCACCCTTTGAAGCAGCCGTCGCCGTCGTGCCGGTAGCAGATCCGGCGGCCGTTGTTCCACCACTCGCTTTTGCAACCGTACCACTTCCGCCTGATTTTGTAGTACCAAAACTCTGTTCATATTCTTTTTTTATATCATCGAGGCTTTTTTCTTTGTCAATGACTGGGTTAAAGCCATCGGTAATCCCAAAAATCCAGGGTTTCCCACTTTTTAAGCGATTATAGGAAATCATCGCTTGCATGGCCTGATAAGAAGCCATCCCATTGAGCGTGCCGGGTTCGCCGCCACCGTTGCCGGTACCGCCGGCTTTTATATGCATAAAGCCGCCTCCGTCGACATAATAGTTCATCAAATCGGATAAGATCCAATGATCACCCTTGATAAAACGGGGATCAGCGGCGGGATCAATGCCCAGCGAGGTCAATGCTAGAATGACCTGGGATGTGCTCTCAGAGGTTTCCGGTGCACCAAAGGTGCCATAACTGCCGTTGCTATTCTGAAGTTCAGCCAAGGTGTTCACGGCCCGGTCAACGACTGGTTTAACATCTTCCCGATCTTTATATTTCGCCAACGACTGAAGCGTCATCGCCGTCACATCCGTATCCGGAGCCGCATCAGCACTGTCTGAATACAGTGAAAAGCCACCCCGGACCCCGGCACTGGTTACCACTTCCCGATCCAGAATGGTTTGAATCAGAAGTTCCCGGGTGGTTTGCACACCCGTTGTATTGAGCGGTATCTCGTAATTATTTGAATCCAACGCAATCAGTGCCCAAACATAGGCCATCATGCCACCCCGCTTAATCTGGGTAAAATTGGACAGTTTACTCAGCAGATTATAACCACCAACATCGGTAGGATCTTTGCCAATGGCAGTTAAAGCCAAAATGGTTTTTGAATAGTCGGTATTGGTCCGATCACCGGAAATTGATCCGCCCCCTTCGTTTAACTCCTTTACCACATTACTGTAGAACAGTTCATAATAGCCTTCCGGCACCGCATACCCCCCTCTGGCAAAGCAGACGGTTTCCCAGAGACCGCTTTGAATGGTCGGATTTGCCGCTGCTATTAGCATATAATCCGATGTTTTCTCCAGCGCTTTGGTGATTTCCGGTTCCAACGGATTAATCTGTTCGGTATTGATCGTTGTTTGCAAGGTTTTAAGGGAAGTTCTATCCACGATAATTCCCAGCAGTGAAGGATTGACGCTTTTGAATTCAATTCGATTTTCTAAAAGTGTATACTGGTCTTTGTCAATCACTGTAACGGTTCCATCTTTTTGCTGGGTAACAATGCTTAACTGATCATAAGCCAGAACATCGTTACTCACCGATAATGATATGGTTAATCGCTCATCTGAAGTAGGCATATAGTCCAGGTTGTAGTTTGTCATATCTTTTAAGGATATGGTGTATAAATTTAATAATTGGGTTGATTCCGAACTAATTTTTTCGTTTTTCAGCAGCTCGATAAATTTGCTATAGGCTATCTGTGTAACCTTAACCTGATCCACCTGTTGACTGACATACCAGGGCGTATCAACAACAATATCGCCGCCTGCCTTATTTTGTGCTTTCACTCGTTTCTGAAGCCCCAGAATTTTATCTTTCACGCTGGTGTCCAGGAGTCTCTGCTGACTTTCTGCTAAACAGTCATATGCTTTTCCCAGTTCTAAGAATGTTAAAAACTGATAAGAACCAATCGTTAACGTCTGCTCATCAATGTCTGAAGTCGCAAGCTGGATCTGCTTAACAATCTCTAGTTCCGCCGTATTTAAGATCTCACTATTTTCAACCAGCCCCTGCTGGTCGGTATTTAATGCTTCATAATCTTTGCGGGCAGCGGATACCTGTTTAACATCAGCCAGCGTTAATGCTTGAGGTAAGTCTGCAATGGTTGCCATGACGATTCTTGCAGCATTCTGATTGTTTTTTTTGATCAGCTTGATCATTTTTTCGCAGGCCGTCAGTTTATCAAGTGCTTCTTTGGGAACAAGACTTTGTTGCTCAGCGGTTAATCCACTGACAAAATCAGCTCTCGCCGATACCACTGCCGCTTCGTTTATTAGCTTAGTCTGATCGGGCTCTGGGAGCAGATTAATGGCGGCAATCACCTGATTTGCCAGCGCCTGATTTACCTCCAGTTCAGCCATCCGATTGAGCAAAGCCGTCAGCTTCTCGATTGCCGAAACACTCACCAGCCGCTTGGTATTTTCGGGACTAACCTCGTACTCGGCTTTGATCGCTTCCAGCATCGGCTTATCCGAAAGCACCAACGCTTTAATTTTTGGTAAAGCGTTTATTTTTGCCGTGATGCCATCCGCCAATTCCCGCGGCGTGGCCACCGTCACCTCACACTTCGCGGTGTGGCCACCGGCTGTTTGGGCAGTAATCGTTGCCGTTCCCTTGCCAGTTGCCGTAACCAAACCCGATGTGGATACCTCCACAACTCCAGTATCCGAACTTAACCATCGCACCTCTTTTGCGTCCGTTGTGCTCTCCGGCGTATAAAAGACACTCAACTGATGGATTCCCGCCGTCTCCAGGGCCAATCCATTTAAACTAAGCTTAATACCGGTCATCGGGATGGCTCTTACATCGACCAAACAGGTCGCGCTTAAATCGCCACTTTGTGTTGTTGCCAAAACCGTTGTCAGACCTGGCCCCATCCCGGTAACCACACCATTATCATCAACCATCGCCACGTCCGGATTAGCGGACTGCCAGTTCACTACTTTGCCAAGGGTCGCGTTTTCCGGATAAACCGTCACCTTTAGTTCATAGGTTTGAGCCACATTCATTTCCAGATTTCCAACCGATAGCGTGATTGACTCAGCGGGAATTGGCTGTAGCGTTTTTAATTGATCTGTCACCGCATCGACGGCCCCCTGTGAGGCCTGTAAGTTCTTCGCTATACTCATGGCCTGATCATAGGCATCACTAAAAGCCGCATCGGTCATAAACTGATTAAAATACGGGCTGTTCCGTACTTGAGCTAAGGCTTCTAAAAGTGGGTCTTTGTCCGCCACAAAGATAGCTGGTACGTTTCCAGAAAGAGTCTGCCCCAGATCGGCACCGTTTCCCCATAATGAAAACTGCACCCGGATAACATCGCCAGGATTCGGAACATAGCCTGCCATTTCGCTGCCGATCAGTTGATTGTTAATCGTGCACATCCACGCCGACATGGAGTTGTAATCGCGTTCTCCGAGTTGTCCAGGGGACAAAAGTCCAACTTCATTTAAGCTAGCCTGGGTTGGCGATACCTCATTATTTTCGTTAACTCCCATTGCCGAAATAACAGTAGGTACCGAATCGCCTGAAGACTGCGCTCCAACCACCGCATAAAGCCGATCACCTTGCCAGATCATCTGGTTTCCGACCACCCGATCCAGGATACTGCCAAGACTTTCACCGCTGCCAACGGTTACCTTAGTCGGTGCTAAAACAAACCCATCCATTAGCGTCAGTTTTTCCACCGTTACCGTCACGCTACTCTGCTGTGGCTTAACCTCTCCGACTGCTAATACCATCGCGTTGGATGTGAGCAACAGTGTTACACTTAACACAAAGGAGCTGACTTTTTTTATTAAATTGTGTTTCATTTTTTCACATCACTTTCATCTCAACGCAATCATTGATTAACTTCTATCCTGACAACTCCAGCCCGCTTAAGCATCATTTACTTCTGTTGGCTTGATTAGTTATTGGTAACAAAAGGTCTTTCCGTTGAGCCCGGTGCTGCTTCGCCAGCGGGTACAACCACAATCCGAATGCCTTCCAACCGGTAGCCAAAGCCCGCGGTTCCGGCACTTTCACCATTTTTAGCCCAATCCAGCCAGCCAAAATTCTGGGCATGAACCTGGTAATATACATCAAACTGCCCGGCATCTGCCCCTGTCAGATCAATGTCAATCCCTTCTAGTCGCAGGCCCCGTCCCTTGGTGCCACTCATTACACCATCAGCTTTCCAATCGTTTTCCCAACCGATGTTCTCGATATGGGTTTTATACCGAATGCCTAAATCATGGCCTTCAGTTCCACTGAGTTTAACTTCAATCCCTTCCAGTCGTAAGCCCCGACCGGAGGTTCCACTCATCACCCCATCTGTTTTCCAGATTTCTTCCCAACCAACGTTTTGAATATGGGTATGATAGGTGGCACTGACGGGCTCAGTTACCACGGGAATAGCGGCTTTTAGTTCATTATATAATTCACGCGCTTGTTTTGTCGTTGCTTCAAAATTCATCATCATTTTGTAGGCCTGATCATACAATGTTTTAAACTGAGTATCCTGTAGATACTGACTTTTTTTGCTGCTGGAGTTAATCTCTGCCAGCAGTTTTGTCAGATCGCTTTTGTCCGTTTGATTAATGGGTGCCATTCCGCCCATAAAATCCTGACCTAAATCGGCACCGTAACCCCAGAGGGTGAATTGCAACCGAAAAACATCGCCATTAGCTGGCGTATACCCGTCCAGTCCATAACCGGGAAAAACATTGTTAACCGAATACATCCATCCGGACATGGGGCTGTAATCTTTCTCTGATAGCCGATCCGGGTAAGTCAGACCTTCGGCCAGGGCCGTTTCTGTTGTTGGTGCGTCGCCAAAATCCTGATGGGATTCCATTTTAGAGATACTGGCGGGTACATTGAGTTCTCCAGTCTGAGCACCGTAAATGCCAACCAGATAATTACTTTTCCATACAATTTTATCGCTTCCTAAAAAACGGTTTAACACTGTTATTCCGGTATCCCCAGTATAAATAGGGATTTGCACCGGTTCGACATAATAACCTTCGCCCAAGGAAAATTTTTCCACCGAAATACTGATGGTTCCGGTCTGTGCCTCTTCCTGAACCGGCACATTCTCTTCGGCTTGCACCGGTCCTGAAAAAAGCAGGACGGTCATCATTAATCCCAGCATCAACATCTTCTTCATTAACTTCTTCATCTTCTCCCTCACTTCATTAATCAAAATTTTTTTACATTTTCCAAACAATTACAAAAAAAGAGCTCCCGTCTCAATCAAAAAATGACTGACGACAGAAGCTCCAGAATATGCTGTAGAACTTTGTTTGGCATGTATCCTCAAGTGCGAAGGATTATACCGGTTAATAAAGAATAGGTTCCCGACTCATGCCCAAAGGCAATTACGGTAGCGCATCTGTTCAGGACTTTCACCTGGATTCCCCTAAGATAATTTGATCGATAAATCTGATCACCTTATCAAGCCTAATAGAATTGACTGAGATCAAACTCACCATTCCCGGCATTCTTTATAACAATTATTAAGTTGTCAAAATAATCTTATTCAAAATCTTTTTACTTCGTATTTTGAATAACGAAACTCCAATTAAATTCCAGTCAGTAATTAACCGCATTTAATAGATCAATTAAATATTAACACCAGGAATCTGAAATTGCAACCGTTTTTTAGTTTTTATTGCCATTAATTAGTACCATTTAACAAAAAACTATTTATTATTCTCTTTTCAGTAATTATTCTGCTCTGGTCAAATACATCCCATAGCCTGATTTTGAATCGCCATGTAGGCATCCAGACTTTCATAATCTTTGGCCAACAACTCATACACGATATATTCAGGCGTCACCGACTCAATAATATTTTTAACCAGTGGATGATCAAAAGGCACATGCCAGTCAATTTTTTTAATATGTCCCACCGTTTTAAGATAGCGTTCAAACTGATCTTCAGTTGCCAGGATTTCTTGATACTGTGTACGATGATCTGATAACAGATAGTCTCCTGGTAATGACAGATTCACATGTACGCCCTTGATCCAGTCTTTTAAGCTACCCAGCTTCTCAATGCAATCCAATATGTATTCGGCACCTTCTTGAGCTGTTTTTAGCTTGGGGTTTGTGATCATCAAATGACTGAGATCCAGCATGATGCCTTTATTTTCATAGTTGATCTGATCCAGAAACCGCTGGGCTTTGTCCCTATCTAAGAGGGTTAACCCCGGCCACCATAGATTTTCGAACAGCAGCAGTACATCACTATTGGTATCAAAAGCCCGGTTGACCAGATCCACAGTTGCATCCAGTACCTCATCATCGGTGTAATCAAAAGCCCCGGTAAATGAATGCTCCGTGGTTACGTGGGAAACGTGATAGACCATATACTCCACCTCAAATTCCCGGGCTCGCTGATATTCCTGCCGAAAGGCCTCCACCAGAATGTCAGGATGGGTACCGCCATAATATTGACGAACCCCCTTCATCCCACCAAACATCTCCGACACCTTTGCCATATCATTTTGATAAAATTCCAGCCAGGTGGGAAAATATTTCAAGTGAAGTCCTTTTAATATCTGTCGTGGTAGCGTATCCAGATAATCTTCTTCATAACAAATCAACTCCACACCATCCAGTTGGTGTTTTTCTAAAAAACTCTGCACATTCTTCCAGTCGCCTTCAAATTTTTCCAGATCGCCGGAGTAATTTGAAATATTCATCAGAATCATCTAATGCTCACCTCCTTGATTTATGCTGGCATTATAACCCAGTTTACCTTAACATCAGTTGTTGTTGATAAAGGCTAAGTCATTGGTTCCTGTTTCTACCGCCGGAGGTGTTTCACCTTTTGGCACCACCACAATTTTGATGCCCTCCAGTCGGTAACCAAAACCGGCGGTTCCGGCACTATCACCATTTTTAGCCCAGTTTAACCAGCCAGAATTTTGCGCATGAACACGGTAGTACACGTCAAATTTATCGGCATCGGCTCCGGTTAGTTTTATGTCAATGGCTTCCAGGCGTAATCCCTGTCCTTTGGTACCACTCATGTCGCCATTGGCTTTCCATGCGTCTTCCCAGCCGATGTTTTCAATATGGGTTTTGTACTCAATACCCAGGTCTGCATCACCTTGTAGTTTTACCTCAATGCCTTCTAAGCGAAGCGAACGGCCAGCGGTACCACTCATCTTTCCATTGGCTTTAAACTCTTTTTCCCAACCATCATTTTGAATATGGGTTCGATACAAACAATTGACGGTCGGAACCGTTGGTTCAACGGGGTCGGTGGGATCTTCCGTTGCTTCAACCTTCGCTTTAACCGCATTATACTTTGTCATATCAATGTTGCTTTTCTGACTCGCCGTTAAATCGAGCGAACCAAGTACTGCATCCACCGCATCCAAGCCTTGCTGAGCTGCTGCCTTGTTGGCTGCCGTGATTGCAGAGGCCTCTGGCAGGGACCAAATGGCGTCATTCACCTTAACGGTAGAATTGCTGACATCGGTACAGTCAAAAAGCTTATTCTGATTCCGATAAGCTCGCACAATGGCTTCATAACCCCTGGCGATCTGACCTTCATCGGCAGAGAAGGATTTATTTATGTCAGTCAACTGATCCAACATGGTGTAACCATTCTTTATAAACTCTGCTTGAAAAATATCAACATTTCCGGTTCCTAACATGATAAAACTTTGGGCATTGGACCAGGCATTATTATATTCAATACCACTGTAAAAGAGACCCGTGTAACCTTGAATCCTGGTGAAATAAGGAATAAGCACCGTTTCCATTGCCTGTTTTACATCGTAAAACTCATCGCCAACCTTGGCATTGGGATCATAAAATGGTGCAATCGGTTGAAACTCCATGATATACATATCAACTAATGGATCGCTGTGTGAAACTGACCCCGCTAACGCATTAGCTGCCAGTTCGTGAATATAGTCATGGTCACGGTCCGGCAAGTAATTATAAGAATCAATGGCAAATTCACTGACCTGTTTAACAAAATACCCATCGGATGGGTTCTTGCCATTGGTCAGCATTTCAATCAGATTATAGCCGCCAACATTTCTGGCATCATAACCCATGGCGGTGATTGCCAGGGCATCCTTGGCTACCTCATTGGCATCAAAGCCTTCGTTTAAAGGCTTGCCTTGAGCATCTTTTTTGTCTGATTTCTGATATTTCTGCACAAAGGCATCATAACATTCGGCATAAAAGCCACTGTGTGGCGTATAATCGGCCCGGGCTGCCGTAAAGATCAACCATGAGCCATAGGCCTGGGTTGTTGTTCCAAATACCGCATCCTGTCCCGATACCGTAGACGGCAAGCGGTAAACCAGTGAATCCTGAATCAATTTTTCAGCCGAACTGATCAATGCTTCCTGTTTAGCGCCATCAGGTACCGTTGTGTTGCCATTATAGCTAAGCGAAGGCATGTTGGCTTCAAAATCTTTCCCAGCTAAGGGTGTTCGTTCTTCTTCGTACCAGTAGGTCAATTGATAGTTACCAGCCAGTGCTTCGTCATACTCAATGAGGTACTGATTCAAAAGTGCCGGAATAGCGCCACTAAAATCATAAGCTTTTGATTCCAGCCCACTAAACATCAGTGGATTTTGGATTGTACTTTCCGGGTACATCGGGACCAGTTTGGCCTGACTTTTATCAATAATTGCCTGACTCGCACTGGTACCATCTGCCGCCACTAACTTAGTCGTGTAGCTGGCTAGCAGGAATTCATCATAATTCTCATTGATTCCCTGAGCCGGAACCACCTTGTTTTCGATGGTGTAGACCACCTTCACCGCAATGGCTGTTTTGTTATCGGCGGCTTTGACCGGCATCATCCACCCTAGGGCAGACACCAAAACTAAAATCAGCAAACCGGCCATTAGCCAGCTTTTTCTTTTAACGTCTTTTAACAAGCTTTTCATTTTTTCACCTTTCATTACTTAGTTATAAATGCATTACCCGCAGTGCCCTCAGCCGCCACTGGTGCCGGTGCACCATGGGATACTACCTGTATTTTTATACCTTCCAGTCGGTAACCAAAACCTGCCGTTCCGGCACTCTCACCGTTTTTAGCATAACCCATCCAACCCACATTCTGGGCATGCACCTGATAATAAACATCAAATTGATCGGCATCAGCGCCAGTCAATTGAATATCAATGGCTTCCAGACGTAAACCCTGTTTTTCTGTGCCACTCATTTGCCCATTGCTTTTCCATTGCTCTTCCCAGCCCAGATTTTCAATGTGGGTCTTGTATTCCACACCAAGGTCATACTCGGCATTTTCTTCCAGGTTTATCTCAATCCCTTCCAGCCGCAGTGATTCGCCAATCGTTCCGCTTACCTCCCCGTTTTTCCTTAGCGTTTGCCATCCCTCATTTTGTACATGAGTCCGATAACTAGCGTTAACACTAAAGGCGGCAACGGCATTGTTAAGTTCTGCGGTTGCGACATTTATTTCGTTTTGTGATGCAACCATGTTTGTCGATACTGCAATGGCATTGTCATAGGCCGTTTTTATGATATCATTACTTAAATAAATTTCTTTCATCTCGGTGTTAACGATAGCAACTGCTTTTAAAAGGGCATCCTTATTACCGATTATCACCTTCGGTTCCGGTGAGCCCCATTCATAACCAGTCAGATCAGCTCCATAGCCCCAGTAACTAAAAGCAATCCGGACAACATCGCCGTCTTTAACCACATAATCGCCCATACCGACATCCGGACTGAGGTTATTGACTAAATACATCCATCCTCCCTGTTGACTGTAAGAGGTGGTCCCTAATGCATTATCCGTGCCAGCATTTCCAAAGGCTTTGGCTGTTGCGGTATCACCACCGCCAAGCTTTTCGACAATATAATTGGGGATCACCACCGATTCTACTCCGGCATCAGTTCCTTTAATACCATTGATGTAAACCTTACTCCCGATAATGTTGTCAGGCCCAGCCAATCGTGAAACCAGATCAAAGACGGTTTCACCTTCTGTAAAGTTGATCTTAACCGGTTCGATGAAAAATCCCTGGCCAATCGTTGACCGCTCCATATCAATAACAACCGAACCACCGGCATTGCCGCTTTCCACCTCGTTAACCGCTGCCATAACCGACAAGGGTGTGAACATCCCTAAAACCAATAGAATAGCCAAAACCCCATTTGATTTCTTAAACATTTTCATTTCGCTTTTTCTCCTTCTTTTTAAATGATTATCAAACCGTTGACTCAAGCTTTGTTCCCTCTCTATCCCTCCTTGTTCCAAACTGTACTAATTACAATAACTGATTTTTATCTTAATGATATAAGCGAAAAATCAACAAAAAAAGAACTTCCATCCAAGTCAAAAAATGACCTGTGATCGAAGTTCCAGTAGTTGCTGTAGAACTTTTTGTTGCTCAACCGCCTTAATTGCGAAGGTCGATTGCTGTTGCTAAAGAATAGGTTCCCGGCTTATGCTTTTGGCAATTACGGTAGCGCATCTGTTCGGGATTTTCACCCGGATTCCCCTGAAGCAAACAAAAAGGCCTTGCCTGCTTAAGCCTAATGGAATAATGTGATTGACTAACACCATTCCCGGCATTCTTTATGACATGATTAAATTTTACACCACTGATTGTATAACAAACAGCTTTGCATCTTATTATATAAAGCTTATCATCTGCTGTATGAAATTGCAATATTTTTTATTAACAATTGCTTCATTTTAAAATATCATCGCTCGAAAATAATTGGTGTCGTTTTGAGTTTATAATCCTCAAATAACTATTTTAATTTTTGACAAACTAAGGTATAATAATATAAATTAAAATGATCTGCAAGATGAACTCGACATATCCGATCGTTGAAAGGGGAATTTATGACTAACGAAGAGTTTCAAACCATTGTGCTAAAAAAGTTTGATACCATGGAGGGTCGCTTTGATACCTTGGAATCTGATTTAACTAGTGTCAAAACTAAGTTAGATGCTGTCGCCGATCAGGTTGCTGTTTTAACCGAATTCAAAACTGATACCGAGCAATATTTCACCGACACCAAAGAGACGCTTAATTTCATTTTACACAAAGAATTGCTAAATGAAAAAGAAGTGTTTTTACTGAGAAAAAAGCAAGCTCAATAAAATGATAGCATAAAAGAGCAGCCAACACGCTGCTCTTTTTTTATTTAAGTACTACCGAACGGACCGGTTTTACAATTGTTTTTCTGGTCGCCATTGAAGCCTCCCATTTTCTTTTTTTTATACAAAAAAAGAACTCCTATTTATATTTTGGGATGAAGGCTAAGCCTCCATCCCGTAAGGGTCTGTGTTTGTTTACTGCCTTAACTGATTCGTTTATTACTCAGTTTTTAACCAGAAACGCGGTCTCAATGCTTCCTTCTTCTGGTGTCGGTGCGGCTTGTCCTTTGGGTACCACAATCACGTGAATACCTTCCAGGCGGTAGCCAAATCCTGCTGTTCCGGCGTCTTCACCGTTTTTGGCAAAGGCCATCCAGCCGGTATTTTGAGCATGCACCTGATAATAAACATCGTAGTTTTCGGCAGCGGCTCCGGTTAGTTCAATCCGGATCGCTTCCAGTCGCAGGGCTTTCCCTTCGGTACCGCTCATGATGCCATCGGCTTTCCAGCTGTCTTCCCAGCCGATATTTTCGATATGGGTTTCGTAGCGAATGCCCATGTCGACGTCAGCGGTATCGGCTCGCTTAATTTCGATCCCTTCCAACCGCAGAGATTGTCCCTGGGTTCCACTCATGGCACCGTTATTCTTCCAGTCCTGCCAGCCCACATTCTGAACATGGGTGCGGTAACTGAAATCAACGGTGGGGATCTCAACAGCCTTTGTTGCCACGACGCCAAACTCGGAGAAGGCATTGACTTTAAAGAGCAGTGATTTTCCATCGGCGGACAGGATTGGGGTAATCCATTCCACGGTGCCGTCGGTTTTCTTATGATAAATCTTATAGCTGTCATAACCCTGCTGGTCATCGCCTAACGGCATCGTCAGGGTGACAAAGCTGTCGGGATTGTTATTAAATTCAGCCAACGCTTCGTCACTCATATCTGGCTTGATGCTGTAGAGGCTGACGACCTTGGCATCTTTGATGCCGGCTTCTGTAGCTGCCTTTTCCGCTTCGTCGGTCTTGTCGGCGTCGCCGCTTTCGGGTTCAACCTTCAGGCCAACGCCTTCAGGGAGACCAACCACTTCAATACCGGTGGCTTCATCTTTTGCCGGTGGCGTTGCCGCTTCCAGCTCGGCAATCCGAGCTTCAGCCACAGCTAACGCATCCAGGTTGGAGACCAACGCTTTTTGAATGTCGGTCAGTTTGTTATAGGCAGTGCGAGCTGCCACCACATCAGCCTTGCTGCCCAGGGCCAGTTTGTCGCCAGATGGCAATCCACTAATCTGTCCGCTGACAGCTTTAGCCGCGGCCTTGTCGGCTTCGGTGGCTTCGCCAGCCAGCAGCTTGGCC
>Ga0163223_100117_pt1 | contig 29074 bp, 22 predicted proteins | sample MSEWel2016_02_17_2_FD_113147 | JGI IMG/M metagenome (GOLD analysis project Ga0163223, IMG submission 113147) | Subsurface microbial communities from deep shales in West Virginia, USA - MSEEL Well Study Marcellus 5H_2016_02_17 ...
CTTGAATAACTTCTTTTCCGTCAACTGTACTAGTGTTTTTTAAGGTCATAGTAAAGGTAAAGGTCTCTTCATTTTCTGTCTTTTCAATGTCAGCCAAGGCAAATTGACTATAATTTAATCCATGGCCAAAGGCATATAAGGGTTCAATCTGTTCATAATCAAAGTAACGATATCCAACGAATACACCTTCATGATAGTGGACCGTTTCATCGCCCGGAAACTCACCTAGGCGTTCAGACGGGTAATCATTTAATGCTTTTGCCATGGTAAAAGGTAGTTTTCCTGATGGATTCACCTTGCCAAAAAGTACATTTGCAAGGGCTGTCCCACCTTCCATTCCATTATACCATGTATGAATAAGTGCTTTAGAATAGGTTTTTGCTATTGTTAAATCCACTGCTGAACCACTCATATTAACCACAAGGAGATTGGGGTTTACTGCATGTAACTCTTGAATTAACCGATCTTGTCCAAAGGGAAGTTGATAGGATTGACGGTCTTTGCCCTCTGTATCAAAATCATGGTTTAATCCTCCTACAAAGATAACTAAGTCGTTTTGACTAGCCATACGAAGGGCTGTCATGCGAAGATTTGATTGCTGGTCTTGAGTAACATCAGGTTGGCAACTATAGCCTTGCACATATGTAATTTGATGGTTGCCCCCTAAATAGTGATGTATACCGGCTAATGGTGTTTTCTCATATAAGGCTTTAATCTCAGCACTTCCACCACCTAAACTATGTTGACGGTTTGCATTATCACCAATCACAACAATACGTTGATAATCCTCTGGATTAAGTGGCAAGAAACTCGCTTTATTCTCTAATAAAACAATGGATTCCTCAGCTGTTGTCAAGGTATTTGTTTGATGTTCATAGCTATTATACTTACCCTGTTTTCTAGGACCTTCAAGCATGTGTATACGCTCCATAAGGTGAAGAATTCGTTCCACTTTTTCATCAACGAGGGCTTCATCAATGATTCCATCCATCACTTTTTGATAAAGTGAGTCTGCGTAGTAGTAGGAATCGAAGTCATCCGTCACACTCATTTCAATATCTAGTCCTGCTTCCATGGCTTGGTCTGTCGAATGGCATGCCCCCCAATCAGAGATCACAATGCCATCATATCCCCACCGGCCTCTTAAGATATCTTGTAATAAGAATGTGCTTTCACATGCATAGTCTCCACGAAATTTATTATAGGCGCCCATAAAGGTATATGCATTCCCTTCATCAACACAAGCTTTGAATCCAGGTAAATAGATTTCTTCTAAAGCTTGATCATCAACTTCCACATTGACTTCTAGACGATTGGTCTCTTGGTTATTGAGGGCAAAGTGTTTCACGCAAGCTGCTACATCATTTTCTTGAATACCCCGGACAATTGGTGGGGCCATCTTCGTAATGAGAAAGGGATCTTCACTCATGTATTCAAAGTTACGTCCGCAAAAAGGGTGTCGTATAATATTAATTCCCGGTGCCAAAATAACATCTTTTCCTCTGCCTCTCGTTTCTGCACCTAAATCTTGTCCGAATATATATGCAAGTTCCGGATTCCATGTCGCTGCTAAGGCTGTATTGGATGGAAAATAGGTCACATAATCACTTGACAAGCCCTTAGCAATCCATGATGCTTTGGGGAAATCGTGGCGAACTCCCATGGGTCCATCCGACATTTTTAATGGTGGAATTCCTAATCGCTTTACACCTTTGGTTTGAAAGAAACCATCGCCATGAAGCAGTCCGATTTTTTCTTCTAAGGTCATTTGTTCAATTAACTTCATAATATCTCCTTTTTCTCTTTTTTCTTATTCTATCAAAAACAGAACAAGAACTCTACCTAAAAAAATCTAGATATAAATGCAATACAGGTATAATATATCTGGTGGTTATGTTATCAAATGTATGGTATCATAATTTTCAAAGATATTATCCTTCGAAAGGGGTCCCTATGCTAAAGCGACAACTATACATCGTTTATATTGTTTCGATTTTTATTCCGATTCTATTGATTGGTTCTTATCTTGTCTATAATAACTACTCTATGCTTTATGATCATCACGAATCTATTCTCGTATCCGATAATCTTCGTGTACGTAGTATTGTCTTTGAAACAACAACCTCAATCACGAATATTTGTGATGCCATTGCAGAAAACAAAGAACTTATGACTTTGCTTCAGACCAATTATTCATCCCAAGATGATGCTATAAATGCATTAGAGGCTTCAGAAGTCATAAGTTCACACTACAGTCGCCATACGGATATAGCCTCAATTACATTATATACTGAAAATCCGACATTAACTTCATATGAACATATTGTTGCCATTGACGAACACAATCGTGAATGGTTCAATGAAAAAACACGTTCTGTTGGCTATTTTTGGTCAGTTGATCATGTCACCAATAACTTTGGTGTTGAACATGATGAGCTACAGCTCACTCACAAAATAAATGTTCCGGGAAGTTCCTATAATGCGCTTCTTACTATAAACGTCAGTAATAATTATCTTAAAAATCGTGTTGTTAATAATGATCTTGATGTCGATATTACGACCAATGATTCTCCTGTTTTTTTTAGTTCCTGGGGACAGACCGGAAAGATTCCGGATTTTTCCAACTATCAAGAGGAAGATTTTTTTTCTTATTCGGGCATTACGAATTATTTCGGTCATAATCTTCTTATGGAAGCATCAACCTATAAACCCATAAAATCCAACGATCGTATTTATCTGTTTTCAACCGATCCTCAAGCCTTAAACGCTATTCGTCACCTTGTTTTAAATGCCGGCCTTATTGTCTTGATTAGTTTACTCATTCCACTTATTCTCATTATTAAATACACGAAGCAACTGATAACGCGGGTCGACACACTACGTCGCGAAATGCATCGCGTCACCGGGGGTGATTATAATATTATCGAAACCTTTAAAGGGAATGATGAACTTGCCGAACTCTTTTCAGATCTAAAAATCATGATTACTTCAATTAACGAACGCGACCAAGCCATTTTTGATGGTCAAATAAAGCATCAACAGCTAATCAATCATCAGCAAAAAATGGAAATGGAGATTTTATCAAGTAAGATTAATCCACATTTTTTATATAATACATTAGAAACCATTCGCATGAAAGCGTTTAATGTAAATGACTTGGAAGTTGCAAATGCAATCAAATTATTAGGACGTTACATGCGATACAATCTTGAAAGTACCGGAGAACAAACCACCTTGCAAGAAGAATTAAATTATATTGAAATCTATTTAAAAATTCAAAAATTACGGTTCACTTCAAGAATTAACTACAAAATTATCATTGATGATAACATTCACCTTTCCCAAATAAAGATTATGCCACTGTTGATTCAACCTATTGTTGAAAATGCTATACTCCATGGTCATGAAGAAACACTTGAAGACGGACTGATTGAAATAAAAGTTTTAGATTATAATACCAATGTACTCATTCAAGTTATTGATAACGGAAGCGGAATGGATGAAGATACACTCAATCGATTAAAGACAACTTTAACTAGTGATATAAGGCCCCTTAAAAGCAGTTTTGGTTTGTATAACATTCAAAAACGGATTCAATTGTCCTATGGGGATGACCATGGGCTAGATATTAAATCTTCACTAGGTCAAGGTAGCTTGATTCAGTTTATGGTACCAAAATCATAAAGGAGGACGTGACATGTTAACCGTATATATTGCAGATGATGAAGAAGTTGTTCGTAACGGACTGAAAAAAATTATCAATTGGCAAGAATTAGGCTTTGAAATCTGTGGTGAAGCCGGTAATGGTCTCACTGCATATAATGAAATACGTGAAAAAAAACCGGATCTCATTTTACTCGATATCCGTATGCCCAAACTTCAAGGTCTTGACTTAGCCTATCAGCTAAGAGAAGAAGGCATCACAGGGCGAATAATAATACTCAGTGGCTATTCTGAATTCAAATATGCCCAAGACGCCATTAAATGCGACGTTGATTTTTACTTAACCAAACCGATAGATGAGGAAGAACTCCTTGCTGCCGTTGAGCACATACGCTCCATTGTTCAAAAGAAAAAACTTCACAATGAACATTTAAATTATTACCAGGAAAAAGCAAAGTATAAGATACTAGAAGACATGATTCATGAAGAACGCTTGAATCTAGCAAGTATTAACTATTCACTCGGCGAATTAAATCTAGAAGCCGATTTTTATCAAGTCCTTTTGCTACATGGTAACACGTCATACAAGCATTTATGCCAAAAACTGAATGTTCCTTTTGAAACAAATCACATAGAGCGTTTAAAAAAAGATGATCAAGACGTCCTCTTATTAAAAGGCGAATTAATCATCCGACGTTTGCAGCAATTAGCTCAAGAAGAAAACTCATCGTCAAACCAACACTATTTCATTGCTGTTGGTGGTGTTGTGTCCGGAATCAACGATATTTACTATTCCTATCACGAAGCACTTGCTGTTATGGAGCGTTACTTTTTCTTTGATAATTACACGTGCATTGCAACAAAAGATGATCTCCCCGCCGGAGATCAATTCACCGAAAAACTGACCATTAAAGATTCCAAAAAATTTGGGCAGCACATCTATGATGAAATTAAAATGCACCATCTAAAAGAAAGTATTCTTCTGATTCAAAATTTACACCAACAACTCACTTATGCCAAGAACAGCGCAGAATCGATAAAAAGCTTTCTTGCCGGTATGTACCTATATATTCTAAACGAGTTCAAAAAAGATTATCCCCACTATAATGAAGAAGTGCTTACCAATGCAGAAATTATTCAGTGGATACATGAGCGTAGTTATTTACAGGAAATCATTGAATTCATCGAAAAGAAAGTACATACCATGATTGAATGTATTACTACAAATCAATCTGAAAATATTATTGATGAAATTACCGAGTATATTGAAAGGCATTATGCTCAAGATATTAAACTCAAATCCTTAGCTCCCAAGTTTGGATACAACAGCTCCTATTTAGGAAAAATTTTCTCTAAACAAAGCGGAAAAAGCTTCAATGATTATTTACACTACATTCGCACCCAAAAGGCAAAAGAGCTTTTAGAAAAGAATGAATATAAAGTATATGAAGTCGCCGAAATTGTCGGTTATAAAAACGTTGATTATTTTCATCTAAAGTTTAAAAGCTTTGTCGGCGTAACCCCTAATGAATATCGAAGCACTTTATGATTTTAAATACTTTTACTTCTTCAGGACCCAGTGATATTTTCATACATGTTCCACTTTTTTCCGCTTGTCCGGTGATGATTTGGTGGCTTATTAAATCTTCGATTTTTTCACATCCTTCATTGATCATAACCGTTACCTGCGTGGTACAATTTTTAAAAGAGGCTATTGAAAAGGTATTATTATCATAAATAATCAAACCGACTTTTGCAGAAGCTTCTTTTAAATAGACTGGTAATTCCTCTGAACAAACTAAGGATCTTAGTTTGTTTAAGATCGGTTCAGGTAATGCATATAAATCACTGTAATTATCCGGTATATTTATTATATAAATTTTACCTTCACCATACTTGGAAATAGACAAGAAGGTTGTACCGAACCAATTGGAAATTCCACTAATTTCATCCCATACATCATTTGTCATGAGTTGCATTTTAGACAAGGATATCGGATGTAATGTTTTATATCCAACAGGCGTCCATCCAATCATTAACTCATCGATATGTAGCTTATCTTGAGTCAAATGTATCTCCATAATATCTGATAAATTTCGTTTTTCTAGTATTGATATTAACCCGCTCGTAATTATCAAATGGTTTCCATTGATGAGATGCTCTTTCATTTTATCGATAAGCGAATCATCCTCTGCTGCTGATTGATTCAAGAAAACAAGCCTTTCATTTTCCGGAAAGTCGGGAACCATTTCCATCGGTAGGCCAATTGTACCCATATATTGATGCAAAAAATCTTCTCCCTTGGAATGATATGGCTTATATGCTTTTATGCCTATAGGTCTTCCTAAATTTGGCAATACCGACTTTATTGTATCTATAGACTCACCTGCAATTTCTATCATATTCTCATCTGAATCTTCATCTAATTTGTCTATGAGTGCATGATAGGCAAAGAGGGTAACTTCCTTAGCTTTTGCTAATAAGGTTAAAAGGATTTGCTGTGTATATCGCTCAACCGTCTTTGAACCAAAGGGATCAACCCATCCACCGCCATTTCCATTCGGTTTTATATTTTCATAATATCTTACAATCCCATAACTTTGATAGGGTTGTAAATGTTGGTTATTAAGATGCGGATCTCGCGTTTCTGTTCCTGTGTAAATAAAATCATAGAGGGGCGGTTGGTCTTTTAGATTAAATCCGGATGCCGGAAAATGTTCATACCAATTGGGATATTTAATACCGACTCTTACTTGAGGATTAACCTTTTTGGCTACATTTAGCACCAAAGTTTTTGAGGCTTCAAGCATTTGTTCCAGTCGAAATTCACTCCAAGACCGCTCACCTTTTTCTGCGATACACCGAGTACATTTGCAATTCGTAAAAAAGAAATCATCAAAAAGAATCTCATCAAAAATGCCAGCCGTTTTTTCAACAAAGCTTTTTATTCTCTCTCTATGATCCGGATTTGAATAACAATATGTTTTGAAATCATCCATTTCGTCCACAGTTACTGTAATACCTCCGGAAACACTGACACCTTTTTCTTCTAAATACTCTTTAATATTAACTAAAACACTATCCTCGACAAGGACCATATCTCGATGCGTTTCCAGATAGACTTTATCAAATTTAATGAAATGATCTAATCGTTCGTAGTTATGATAAAATCCCTTTAGATTGTCGCCTATTTTTTTAAGATCTAAGGCTCGAATATAAAGGGCAACTTTTGGTATCTCTCTCATTTTTCCTCCGTTCTATTCCCTGATTATATATTGAGAAAACAAGCAGAAAGAGTGATTACTTTTCCGCTTGCTTTTCTCATCTTGTTCTTCTTTATCTAGCTTCTGCTCTTGCTGCTTCTTGTTCTTTGGCTACTTCCATGTCAAATTCCAAGACGGTATTATAACCAATTTCATTCACTGTGTTTTGCATATCTTCAAGAATCGCATCAAACTCTGCATCATCATTTGCATAAATCATCTTCCATGAATTCTCAACAATAATTGATCGACATTGGGCTCTTAAGGTACTTATTTCTGAAGGTTCTGCAGGTGCTATATAATCCGTTCCGGGAGCAACAACATATTGATTTTCTTTTTCAAGATACTCTATTGTTGACAATGCATCCATTTCTTCTTGCCATGATACATCAAGTGGTGTCGAATTCAATTCAATTACTGACTCCCATTGGGTATAATCATACGGGAAATCATAACCTTCAACGGTATCAATCGGAAGAACTGTTGTAAAGTTTAATTGACTGATTCCATCTTTCCATGAACCGCCACCCCACTCTTCCGGCATTGTTGCATCACCATTAAGAAGTGCTTCTTTTCCAAATTCTGTTAATTGTGGCTTATTATCTACAAGTTCCCAGGTTAAGCCCTCCGGTCCACATGTTCCGGCTGTTTGTGCTGTACTCATCATAATTCCTTCCGGTGAATATAGCCAGTCAAGAAAATCAACCATACGTTTAGGGTCTTGAGCTTTTGATCCAACACCTACAACATACTTGGCACCACTTGGTGTTGCACCATATGAAAAAATGTTTAGATCTTCTATTGGAGCAATCATAAATCCTTTTCCAGCTTCTTTGTTTGCGGTTGTATTATATGCTGCTTGTCCTAACCAAGGCCATGGTGAAAACAAAATAGCACCGTCAACATATTTATTATATAATGTGTCATAGTTTTGTGTTGTACTTTCAGGGTCTAATATTCCCATTTGATTCGCTTCATAATAAAACTTCAGCGCACGAACATATTCCGAGTCACTCTCAATAATGCTTTGAAAATCCGTTCCGTCTGCCTTTGCTAAGACAAACCCTAGCTCATCATATCCATAAAAACATGTCGGCTGCTTAGCCAATGTCATCATATTACCATCCCAGTCACCAAATAAGGACAAGGCATAGGTTTTATTTCCTGAATCTGATGTTGGATATGCATCTTGCATCTGCTTAAGTACCGGCAGTAAATCTTCTAATGTCGACATTTTCGGTGAACCGATTTCTGTATAATAATCCCAACGAAGATAGGGTCCGAATGTTAAATCTAACCCTTCAGATGGTGTTGTTGCCGGTTCATTTGAAACACTTGAAGGTATTGCAAAGATACTCGTTTCCGGAGAATCAATCGTAGTGCGAATCATATCAAGTGCCGCTTCATATTGCATAATGTGAGGCATGCGATCTGAATATTCTTGCAAATCAAGCATAAGTTCAGCTCTAACAGTATCCGCAAGACGACCGTTTTCAGCACCGATCATCACGATATCCCCAAGATTTCCCGCAGCTGACCGTGTCTGAAACAAGGTATCTCCACCACCTGCTACATTGGGTGCGATAATGTTTAATTCCATATTAAACTTTTCTTTGACGATTTCTCCGAACCATCCGGATTGAATTCCTTGATAATTTGCCTGTGAAGAAAATACATCCACAGTAATGAATTCATCATAAGGGCTTTGATTTTCCTCGTCTGAATCATTGACTTGTGTATTTGATGAGGTCCCATTTGAACCTTCATTCGTATCCACATTATCTCCGCAAGCAGTAAAAAGTGACAGCGTTAAAACTAAAACCAACATAAAGCTCAATAACTTTTTAAACCGTTCTTTCATTTGTAAAATCCTCCTTAAATTATAATAGCATATATGACATTGGAAATCACTCCATAACGTCCCTTTATTAACCTTTGACCGAACCGATCATAATACCTTTCACAAAATATCTTTGGAATATGGGATAAATAAATAAGATGGGTAATACGACAATGACGGAAATCGTCATCCGTACTGATGTCGGTGTCTGTTGCATTGCTAAAGCCTGCATATTTTGACCTGTTGCCCCACTGTTTTTCATGAGCATGGCCAAAGAATTGGCTTGATTCAAATAAGTATATAGTAAGTACTGTAGCGAATATAACTTTTGGTCTGTTACGAAAACAAGTGTATCTTGAAAGGAATTCCACTGACCAACAGCTGAAAAAATAGCAATAGTTGCCAGGATTGGCTTTGAAATCGGAAAAATCACCTTCCAAAATATTGTTAAAATCCCTGCTCCATCAATTTCTGCCGCTTCTTGTAGGGATGGTGAAATGGATTCTACATAAGTTTTCACAAGAATAATGTTAAATGGTTGTACAATCAGTGGAATAATATATACCCAGAATGTATTGGTTAATTGAAGATTACGCATAATAAGATATATGGGTATCAATCCCGCGTTAAAGTACATGGTAACGACAATAAAACGATACCAAAATTTTCGCCCCCACATTTTTTTCTGAGTAAACATAAACCCTAGATATCCGGAAGCAATCGTCGTCAACAAGGTTCCTAATGCAGTTCTTGCAACAGAAATAAAGGCTGCACGACCTAATCCACTTAACTGTATGATTTGTTTATAATTCTCAAAATGTATCTCTTTTGGTAACCACATAATGGATCCATTGGCCGACAAATGATTGGCGCTGATTGAATTAATAATTAGATAATAAAAAGGATAGACACATATAAAGGTGAACACTGTAAATCCTAAATAGTTGATAATATTAAACATGACACTAGTCATACTGTATTTTTCTTTTCCGATTCTAATCTCTCGCTCCATAGCTGCCTCCTAAATAATTGACTCATCACGAACTTTTTTCGACAACCCATTTACTGATACTAATAACGTCACACTAATCAATGATTTTAGAACACTAATCGCTGTTGCTAGGGGAATACTATTACTTGTTCCAATCCCTAAGTTATATACATATAAATCTAAAACCTGAATCTGCTCTTTATTAAATGCATTTTGAAATACAAAATATTGATCCATACCATTATTTAAAAAGTTGGCAATACTTAACATTAGTAAAACAAAATATGTGGGAATCATTGCGGGCAAGGTAATATGTCGCATAAGATGAAAGCGGTTAGCCCCATCCACTTTAGCGGCTTCATAAAGTTCTTGGTCCGTTCCTGCAATGGCCGCAAGATACAAGATAGCGCCCCAACCTAATCCCTTCCATGTTGACCACAATAACATTTTCAAATAGGTGTGATCACCACTATCTAAGATTTTAATGGGTTGATCTACAATACCTAAATCAACGAGTACTGAGTTTACCATTCCTGAATTTGAGAATAAAGCAAACGCAACAGCATATACGAGGACCCAACTAATAAAATTAGGTAGCGTCGTCAAGGTCTGAACAATGCGCTTAAACTTACTCGCCTTAATTTCATTAAGAAAAATAGCAAAAATCAAGGGTAAACCGGATGTTAAAATCATTAAGGAACTCATTGTAAAGGTATTTTTAAGAACTTGTAACAATTGTTTGATTTGTCCGGTGTTGGAAAAAAGATATTTGAACCATTTAAGACCTACAAATTCAGATTGAGACAGTTTTAATGGCGGTCTATAATCATATAAAGAATATATCCAACCATACAGTGGATAATATGCAAATAATAATACCAAAATTAAAAAAGGTGCAATCATAAGAAAATATTTAAAGCCTTGCGCCTTTTTTTTTGCTACTAGATGTTTTTGAGAATCCATTGTTTCCCTCCTTGGTGTTCTTTCTATTATGTAAATATTCTAGCAATTACGGACGATTTGTAGTACCTATTAAATTAAAGAACCAATACACAAAAAAAGAGATGCAAAGTTGCAATCTCTAATTTGTTGGGTAATTTTCAATCTGTCCCTTTCTATTATTTGTTTTCTGTCACTTTTAAAGAAGACACTTTTGTTTTATAATAAAGGCAAATGATTTACTAAAATAATACGTGTTTAAAAATAAGGAGATGCCTATGAATTCTCAACGAACGATTACGACCAAATCTATTATAATTGCCGCTTTATTTATTGCCATTGTTTTTGTCGCAACCTATGCTGTACAGATTCCTTTACCTGGAATTGCAACCGGTGGACTGATCCATTTAGGTAATGTCGCTTTATTTACCATCGCTGTGATTTTTGGGAAACGCTATGGGGCGATTTCCGGTGCCTTTGGGATGGCACTTTTTGATATACTATCCCCTTGGATCATTTGGGCCCCAGGAACCTTTGTTATTCGAGGCATTATGGGATATATGGTTGGTTCAATCGCAAAGGGTGGACGCCAACAACAATCCATTAGCCCCTTTCGCTTAATGCTTGCCATGATTTTGCCTAGTATCTGGATGATTGCAGGATACTTTGGGTACAATCTACTACTGTATCAAAATGTTCCCGCAGCTGTCGCCTCCTTACCCGGTGATATAACTCAAGCTGTTGCCGGCATCGCCATTGCAACACCGGTTATACTCCTTATCGAAAAATCAGGCACCTCAAATCGCTTAGCCCTATTAGCCGCAGAAAGGTAGGAACTTGAATATGAAAGAAAAACTTATTATGACACCTGGTCCAACAGCGATTCCACCTGAAGTTCTTGTAAAAATGTCAGATAGCTTTATGCATCCAAGTATTGACCATGAATTTCTAGAGATTTATAAGCAAACCACACAGCGCCTTCAACAGATTATGCATACCAAAGAAGACGTTCTTATCTTAAATGGTGAAGGAATTCTTGGACTTGAAGCTACATGTGCCTCACTCATCGAACCGGGTGATTCTGTTTTGGTCATCTCAAATGGAATCTTCGGCGCTGGCTTTGCTGATTTTGCTACAATGTATGGCGGAAAAGTCAGCCTTTATGAAGTTAATGATAGGGAGCCCATAGATGTCCATGCATTGAAAAACTTTTTAGACCACAATCATGATTTTGCTGTCGCTACCATGGTCCATTGCGAAACCCCTTCCGGTTTGGTCAATCCCATTGATGAGATTTGTCCTTTGCTCAAATCCTATGGTATTGTCACCATTGTTGACGCTGTTTCAGCTATTGGTGGTATCGAAGTGTATACCGACAAGTGGCAAATCGATATTCTATTAGGTGGGTCCCAAAAATGTTTATCTGCACCGAGCGGATTAACTTTTTTAAGTCTTAGTCAAGCAGCTAAAGAAAAAATGCAAAAAAGAAATCATCCCATTATCGGGTTTTATGCAAACCTAACGATTTGGGATGATTGGTATGAAAAGAAAAAATTTCCTTATACACAGCCAGTTAATGAGATTAAAGCTCTAAATGAAGCTACAAAACGTGTCCTTGACGATCCGGATGTTTATGCACGCCATCACCGAGAAGCACAAAAAGTGCGAACAGCACTTTCTGAACTTAAGCTTGAACTCTACCCAAAATCCGGTTTTTCAGATACGGTTACAGCCTTCAAGGTGCCCGATGGTTATGAAGACACCTCCCTCCGTCAGTATCTACTGGACGAAGAAGGTATTATGCTTGCCGGTTCTTTAGGATACTTACAGGGCAAGGTCATTCGTATCGGACACATGGGTTATCACTGTTATGCTGAAAAAGTGGATCGTGTGATAGAAGCACTGGCTAATTATTTAAAAGCAAGGACAAATTCGTAGCGGTGATTTTTTTCAGTACTGATTTGATATTGTTTTTTAGGTTGTGCTCCCCAACTGTCATCCCCGGCAATACCGCGTTGATATCCGTTAATTCGAACGACCGTTTTTGTAGGATCAGGCATAAGATGGGGATGTGTATAGGTCTCAATTTCGTATGGGGTAAATCCTAATGCAGTCACTTCAACCGGTACTGAAGCCATAATCTGTAATCCATGTAGATTTTTTTTATCGATGACTTCCATAAAACGGACATCGGTTTTGTTTCCACATTCTTGTGGTCGAATATATGGAACCCATTCGTCTTTGACTGTCGATTCAAAAAAGCCAATATAGGCGCTTTCTTTACGATCGGAATAGTTGGAATGGGGTCCTCTTCCATACCATTTTAAAGAATCAAATTCTGCATTCATCTGAATCATCAATCCATATGCCGGTATTTGAGGTAAGCGACGTGACGGTTTAATATCCATAGTAATCTTAATCCGTCCTTCAACATCGATTAAGTAAGTCATAACCACAAAGCTTTCATCATTAATCGGTAATTGATATAATGTCTTGACTTGAATATAACTAACTTCATTAATATCAACAGAAGCCAATTCAAAGTCCTTTAATTGCATTTGATTTGGCATATCTCTCCAAACACCACACTCTTCTAACATATGGTTTCCAAGATCATTATCCGTTAAAGCTCGCCAAAAACAAGGCATGATTGCTTCGACCAACATATCTTCTTGGTGAACGCTATATTGTTCAATCCAACCACTCTCCTTGTTGAAGCTTATTTTAAAACCATCTCCGGAGATGACAAATTCTGAGTCAACTTCTTCCATAATAATATAGGGATAGTCATTGGCCACTTTTGATAAACTTGCAAATCGTCCTTCTAAGCTATCCGGTAAATTTTTCGCTGTATAGGGTAATGTCAGCTGCGAGAATCCAACCACATATCCTTTTGGTGCGTAATTTGTCTCTTCAGCCAAGGCATAGGACACGTTTAATTGATAGAAACCGTCACCGTCAAAAAGCCCTTTATTCAGTTCTGAAAGAACCACTTCGCGAGCTTGTCCTGCAGGTATATATGCATCTATAGCACCTGATGCAATAGGCTTACCATCTTTTTCGATTGTATAGTCTATGTTAAAATAATCGGAATCTAAAAATAGATTTCTGTTTTCTATTTGAATACGTCCTTCTTTTAGGTCAATGGGTGTCACTTCCATCGTTTGATAGCATTTTTTCACTTCAAGGAGTTTCGGTGTCACCGTACGGTCCGCAAGAACTAGTCCATTACCACAGAAGAAGTTATCATTGGGAGATTCTCCAAAATCGCCACCATATGCATAGAATTTTTGCCCATTTTCTTCTTTTAATAAAGCTTGATCAACCCAATCCCAAATAAATCCACCTAAAAGTGCATCATATTTTCTAAACAAATCCAAATATAAGTGCAGCCCACCGCAGCTTGTTCCCATGGCATGGCTATACTCGCACAATAAAATAGGCTTTTGCGGATTGTATTTTGCATAGGTTTCTAACATTTCCGGTGTCGTATACATCTGGCTTTCGATATCAGTAACATAATCAAACTTTCGATCATGAAATGTACCTTCATAATGAATGGCACGGGTGGTATCGATTGCTAGAATGGCATGACGCATATGGGCAAAATTCAGACCACCATAGGATTCATTACCAAGGGACCACATAATAATTGATGGATGATTACGGTCACGTTTAACCATAGAAACAGCACGGTCAACAACGGCATCTTTCCATTCGCTCTTACTTCCGGGAATTGCACTTTCTTGAAGTGTTTGAACCTCTTGATATTTCCATGTTCCATGAGTCTCTAGATTGGTTTCATCAATAACATAGAGGCCTAACTCATCACATAAATCATAGAAAAACGGATGATTTGGATAATGCGACGTTCGAACAGCATTAATATTATGCTGTTTCATAAGGATGAGATCTTTACGCGTATCTTCAAAATCAATCGCTCGACCTTTTTCCGGATGAAATTCATGACGATTAGTTCCTAGGAGAAGAACGGCTTTACCATTAACCAACATTTGTGTCTGTTCAATACGCACGTCTCTAAATCCAATTCGTGTTGAACGGTATTCAACTGTTTCACCGGATTGATTTTTAACTTCAAGAACAAGCATATATAAGTTTGGAATCTCTGCACTCCAAAGTTTTGGGTTTTCTATGGTAAGCGTGGTGGTATAACTTTGCCCTTTAGCTTCCACATCTTTGGCCACATCAAAACTCTGCAAAGCTTTTTCTCCATCAAAAAGTGTGCCCCTAATGGTATATAGAGATTCACTTTCATCCTCATATGAGGACAAAACAGCTTCAATCTCTACATGACTTTTTTTATAGTCTTCCTCAAACCTTGTAACAATAGAATAATCATCAATCCATGCTTGCCCGACCGTATATAAAAAGACGTCTCTAAAGATTCCACTTAAGCGCCAAAAATCTTGATCTTCTAACCAACTTGCATCACTCCATCGAAACACTTCAACTGCCAACTTATTTTGGCCTTCTTTTAGATAAGGTGTTAAGTCAAAATCTGCATTTGTAAAACTGTCCTCGCTATATCCAATACAGTCTCCATTGACATATATATAAAAAGCGGATTCTACACCTTGGAAACTAATAAACACCGGATGGTCTTTAAAGTTTTCCTTCAATTCAAAATATTTAACGTAATGACCGACCGGATTATATTTAACCGGTGCATTAGGCGCAATAACTTCTTCTGTATCAACCCACGGGTATGTAACATTGGTATACTGCGGATAGTCATAACCTTCCATTTGCCAGTTTGAAGGAACTTTAATCTGATCCCAGTCATCAAGATTATAGTCCATATGTTCAAATCCATAAATGCGTTGACTTGGATTATCAACAAGTTTAAAAAACCATTGTCCATTGAGTAAGTCTATTCTTTCACTGTCATATGCCTTATAAGCTTTGGCTTTGTCTAAAGATGTATAGGACACACTAAAGGCTTTGGCCTTCATACGATTCATTTGAAAAACTTCCGGTTGATTAAGCCAAGCTTGCTCATTTTCATTTCGACTGTCCAATATAAATTTTTCTTTCATAAGCTTCTCCTTTGTATAATACTATTATAATACTATCACAAAAATAACTTGCAACTATATTCATAATAATATGTAAATAAAGTCTTTTCAATATAAAGTTTTTCATATATTATAAGAATATGAACTATATGCGGAGGATATTATGAATGCTTTTTTTCCAACAAATACGGAACATCAATCTCAACTTCCCTTTTATTTAACTTCATCAGGCATATATTTTAATGAAACGGAAATGGATCGTTCTCTAGGCTACACTTCACCTCAATGGATTCAAACAATCTCAGGGGCCGGAAAGTTCTTTGTGAATGATCGGGAATATGATATACTGCCCAACACAGGACTCTTTATTCCTGCACATGTTCCCCATCATTATAAAAAAAGCGCTGAATCCTGGGTAACACATTGGGTTTCTTTTGATGGCAAGGCAACAACAGAACTCCTTACTTCCCTCGGACTAACGCATTTTGATTATGTTTCTTTGATTGAACCCAATACAACGCAACAGCTTCTTGAAAAAATATATCGCTTATCCACAAACGCCTATCACCATAAGTATTTGAAAATATCCACACTCATTTATGAGTTAATTTACGAAATATATCAAATAAAAAATATGAAAAACATGCCACACTCTCATGAAAATCAAATTTTTCAGACCTTACTTACATTTATAGAAAATCATTACATGCATGATTTTAGCTTAGACCAATTAGCCGAAACCGTTGATCGTTCGCCCCAATATATTTGTCGTTTGTTTCAAGAGGAACTTCGGATGCGTCCCTTTGAATACATACGCCATTATCGCCTATCAAAGAGTAAATCCTTGCTACTTTCTTCACCAGACTTATCGGTTCAGGATGTCGCAAGTCAAGTTGGCATCAAAAGTCCCAGCTATTTTAGTGCACTTTTTAAAAAAGAAGAAAAAATAACACCTCGTGAGTTTGTACAACTACATCAACGAGGTATTTAAGAGGAGTTTGTTATGGAAAAAATATATAAACAAGGTTTCTTTTATACCCTAAGGTATCTCATTCTTATTGTAATTATTGTTAGCTTTTTATACTTTAATCAAGGTAATGAACTTCTGACTATTCAAAAGCTTTTTGACTATAGTCCAAACAATCTTTTTCTTGCTATGCTATTTATGCTTGCACTCTATAGCATAAAACCAATTATCCTTGTGCTTCCTGTGCCTATGCTACAAATCGTTGTCGGAATGATTTTTTCCCCTTTGTTTGCCTTCCTTGTAAATACCCTTGGACTGGTTCTCTCATCTACAGTTGCATATAGTATCGGTCTATTACTTGGAAAAGACCGCGTAGAAAAGTTGATGCGCAAGTTCAAGAAAAGCGAAGATTTAAAAAGACAACGTAAAAATAACGAAGAATTTTTTGTCTTTATCATCCGTGCCATTGGTTTAGTATCCATGGATGTCACCGGAATGTTCTTCGGGTCCCTTCAAACCCCCTTTTTGAAGTATTTAATCTATTCTACCCTTGGACTCATCCCTGCAATGCTTATCGCCACCTTTATCGGACTTACTGCAGATGATCCGGCTTCACCTAGTTTTATTCTATCACTCATTGTTAAGGTCATCCTTGTTGTTGTCTCCTTAAAATATTATAAATACAAGTATGCCCAATAGATAGGTTGTTGGCTTAGTCGTGAACAATATGGGTTTGTAATCGTGCGAGTATCTTCTGAATGTATAGTGGACACAAGATAATAATAAGTCCCGATAAGAAGAATGTCCATCGCATCCCTTGTTGGCCGACAATATCAACGATATGACTTCCGACAAATACCGCGATAATGCTTGTGAGTCCTCCGATAGCAGAGTTAACACTAACCGACATGGTGCGAATTCTCTGCTTTGCAAACAAAAATTGCATATTAAACAAAGAAATCCCCGCGCCGGCCCAAGCTATACCACCGGCTATATGTACAAGTGGAATAAGAAACATATAATTCGCGCTGGTGATAAATCCCCATGAAAAATGTGCAAGACCTAGAATGGTAACCGAAATTGTCCCCGATAAAAACCAAGATTTTTTGTCTGCAAGGTTTCCCCACCATGAGGTGAATGCAACACGTGTGACCGTTGTAATCACTGTCATTGTCATCATATATGTATAACTAAGATTAAGAGAATCCACCATATATACCGACATAAATGGTGCCCCTATAAATAAACCAAAGTTCCAAATAACATACATTAGGATAATCTTACTAAAAACAGGATCTTTAATGGGTGCACAGAGCCGTTTTATAAAAGCGCTCTCTTTTCTTGTTTCCTCTGTCACAACATCCTCGATGTGAATCAAGGCATATATATTTAAAATACCCATGACTACAAGAACCCCACCTAAAAATAAAAAACCGACAAACTCTTGTCCTAATAGTTTATTATAGTCAAGTACTCGCCCCAATACAATAGTACAAATGGCAACAATCCCCAACGATAATTTCTCACGATAAGCAAGATATTTTCCACGTATATGAAGGGGTGATAAATCAATCATCCAACTGGAAATAATGGGACTAATAATCCCATTACTGATATAAGCAAGTACAAAACATACAATAAATCCGGCCATCATAACTTGGTCGGATGCTCCCAACTGCATTAAAATATAAGGAACAAAATAAGCAATCGACATAAAAAGTCTTAATATAATAGCGATTCCGATGACTTTTTCCTTTCGACTGCGCTGTCCATGGGATAAAATAAGCGTCGAAAAAATCTGAAAAATTCCCATTGCCACGTGAATGACACCAATTCGTCCATTTAAGGTTTCACTTCCACCTAAGAAACTAATAAATCCAGCTAAAAAGTTTCCGGTCGTTAGCGAAAACTGTCCGATCCCTGTGATTCCTTCTAAAATAAAATAACGCCGGCTGCGCTCTTGACCTGTGAGTATTTTGTTCATTCCTATTCCTCTTGCATTCTCTAAGATTCCGTGTATATAATATATACAAGAGTAAATATATTCTTTTTTTTCTAAAATACAAATGGCCATTTTGGTATTTAATATGTCATATTTGGTAAGGAGTTCATCATGAATATTGCACAAATTATCGGTAATAAATTTAATTGGAAAAATACGTCTCAACATCGTATGCTAAACTCAAATCCCCATGAAGGCATACTCGCTTCCGGCTACGTTCGCAAAAACAAAAAAAACGGAGCACTCATTCATCTAACCACCAATGATTATCATGGTGTTCTGGTCATTGACGGACACGGATATTATGAGGACGCTAATGGAAAAATCCCTGTAAAAACAGGTGATTTTATTCAGCGTTTCCCTGGAAATACCCACTCTACCTTTCCTGAGGATGACCGTTGGACAGAGCTATATATCGTCATTGGAAAAACACTGTATGAGAATCTTGTCAATCTCGGTGTTCTCAATCAAAGCTCACCTGTCATTCATCCCGGAATTGATTTTGAAACAATTCAATCTTTTTTATCCTTTCATGAACAGCTGGGGTATTCCGATCGACTTGAGCTCCCTTTAGTTATTCCCAAAATCATTGATTATCTTGCCCGATTAACCTATTCCGATCGGGTCAGTCAATACTCCTCTGATGAAAAAAATATCCTCTCTGTTGCGACGGAATATATCCACGAAAATATTGACACACGTATTTCAATTGAGGATGTAGCTCTTAAAGTCAACATGGGCTATGAAAAGTTCAGAAAATTATTTACCAAGCATTATAATATTTCCCCTGGCAATTACATGATACAGCACCGAATTTACCTTGCTCAGCGCTTATTGTCAAATTCTGAACTTAGTATTAAAGAAGTTTCAATTAAATTAGGATACGTTGATACCTACACTTTTTCTAAGCAATTTAAAAAAATCACCGGGCGTTCGCCCAGTGATTTCAAGAGCCTGTTTTTACAATAAATTCCATACCTTCCGGTATAACCTTTATATCCAAAGGATATTTGGGGCCCAACTCACCATCAACATCTGCCGGAAAACCATCTTCTTCCAAGCACTCAATATATATTTTGCGACTTTGAAAATATAATATGTTCTTATCTTCAAGATGTTCACCTCGCATCATTTTAGCAAATACCCCCGGTATTTCATTCATACTACAGGCTTTAAATCCGACAAAATCCAATTTTCCATCTCTCATGGAAGCATATTCACCAACTCGGTTAAAGCCTCCTGCACTAGAACCGTTAAGGACAATAAAAAGGTAAAATTCATCCTCATATACTTGTTGATCAGTCGTGATACGCACTTTTTGACTCTTGAATTTGGGAATCTGCTGAACGCCTTTAATATAATAAGCCAACTTACCTAATGTATTTTTAAATTCAGGTTCTATGGTATGAGCAATACTTGTAAGCAATCCACCACCACATACATTGACAAAATACTGGCCGTTAACAATACCAATATCCATTTTTCGAATTTTCATCTGTCCAATAACTTCAAATGCTTCAGTAAAATTCGCCGGTATACCTAAATGCTGGGCAAAATCATTGGCTGTTCCTGCTGGTATAACCCCAACCGGACGCTTGATTTCATTCTCCATCATTGCATTTACTACTTGATTAACGGTCCCATCTCCACCCGCAATTAATATAGCTTCACATTCGTCAAAGTTTCCTTCTTTAAAAAATATATCAAAATCCTCTTCAGATCGTGTCCTCCAAATTCTAAGCTCATAGCCTTTTTTTTCGATGATTTCTATAAGTGTATCCAAACGAGTTTTAAATGTACGACTTCCTGCCATTGGATTATAAATTAATTGTATGTATTTCATAATGTAACCTCCTTTATGAGCTCTCATCTAACACATCAATCACTTCATCAATTGTGTGAAATTCATCATTGATATATCGTATAGTAATATCCTCCAAAAATCGGTCCTTCGTCGATTGTTCCAAACCCGAATCAATAATATACTTAAAGGTTTGATGATAGTCTTGTCCACCTAAAAAAGAGTTCCCATCTGTATATGTTTGCGATTGTTGAACCAAGTTGTGACTTGAGATATGATAACTGTCTCCAATCCAATTTTTCTGATGGTCCTCATCTAAAAGAACATATTCAAAAAACTTTTCTGCAAGCTGATTTTCTTGGCCTACTTGAGTCATCGATAGCCACGTTCCTCCCCATTCCCGTGAATAAGGTCCTCTTACAATAGCCCAGTCGCCTGATGTTTCTTCCGCTGACATGAAAAGAATCTGTGATAATCCCCAGTTTGGCAATATATAGCTAAACACATTTTCACGCATCCCTCCAAACCAGTCTTTAGACCACTCAACATAAAAAGGAGTTAATTTATTTCGTTTAATATTATTAACCGTTGTCAAATAGTTTCTCCATTGGTCTAAATCGACTTCCATATGGTTTTCCTCAACAGATGCCGGCGGAGCAAAGTGTCTTAAGGCATATGGGTCAGGAACAAGTTCTATCTCATGCTCTTTTAAGCGTAAGCCTAGTTCATAAATTGCGTCAACTGTCGTATAATACTTGGCAATTTCTTGGGGATCATCGCTTCCTAACACTTGACGTGCCAAACTTCGTCGATAAAAAACAGCGATTGGTGTCATATGATAAGATAAACCACGCATCTTGCCTGTTTTATCATAACTTCTAGCTAGCATATTTTCATTTAAATACCTATCTATTTGGTAGCCTCTAGAAAAATCGTTTAATGGTAGAATATATTTTTCTAGAGTATCTCCCATTATTGATTCGTAATCTGAAATGATGATATCCGGTTTTTCACCTTCATCTATTCGTGTGGCAACCATTTTTTCAAAATTATTTATCTCGATAAGTTCAAACTCAATTTTGCACGATTGTTCTCTCTCAAAAGCATCTAATTCTGTTAAGAATTCATCCGTATAGCTCCATATCAAAAGTGTTGGCTCAACCGGTTCAACCAGTTCTTCCTCTACTTGAGTAACTTCTGTAGCGAGGTCTGTTTGAGTACCTATTTTAATACCGCATCCTGAAACAATAAGACTAAATATAAAAAAACAGAGTATTTTGTGAAATCGCATGTAGGTCTCCTAGTAATAATAATCGCTTTATATTTGATATAATCATCATACCAATATTTCAGCAAAATGTGAAGTGAAACTTATTGTCTATATTATTTTTTAAGTGACAAAAACAAGTATCAGAAAAGGAAAAAAGAGCAGAAGTCTGCTCTTTTTTCTTAAATCATTTTATAGTTTGTACCAATCCTTTATTGCCTCATATAGCTTAGTAAATCGTTGATATTTTTCATCATAATAAGCCTTTTTCTCTGGATTAGGTTTAACTGTATTGGTCACTTTAATCATGGCTTCACATCCTTGTGCAACGTCTTTAAAATGACCTGCACCGACTGCTCCAAGTATTGCTGCACCTAAAGCGCCACCTTGATTTGTATTGATTTCTTGAATCTCGACGGCAAACATATCCGCTAAAATCTGTTTCCATAAGGGACTCTTTGCACCGCCACCAATTACTCGTACTTCCTTAATCGGAACATCAATATCTTTAAGAATTTCCATAGAATCTTTTAATCCATATGACACTCCTTCAAGTACAGCTTTCGTCATATGTCCACGATTAGTTAGCATTGTCATTCCTACAAAGGCTCCTTTTGCATCCGGATCTGCATAAGGGGTACGTTCTCCCATTAAATAGGGTAAAAAGACTAAGTTTTTATCTTCAGATTCGATTGTTGTAGCTTCCTCTAATAGATCTTCAAAATTCATTCCTTTTTGAACAGTATCAACCCACCACTTCAAACAAGATGCAGCAGAGAGCATTACGCCCATTGAATGATATTTGCCATTCGCATGACAAAATGCATGAAGACGATTTTCCTGGTCATGGGCATATTCTTCATGTGCTGCAAATACAACCCCCGAAGTTCCAAGGGTAACTGACACAATACCCTCGACCACTGTACCGGTTCCGACTGCGCCTGCTGCTTGGTCACCGGCACCTGCTGCAACAACGATTTCACCCTCTAATCCTAATTCTTCTAAAACACTAGGCGCAACATTACCACATACTTGGTAGGATTCATAAAGTTTCGGTAACATGGACTCTTCGATTCCTAAATAATCTAACATCTCTTTTGACCATGTTCGATTCTTAACATCAAGTAGCAACATTCCTGAAGCATCTGATACATCTGTTGAATAGTTTCCAGTTAATTTAAAACTCACATAATCTTTAGGTAACATAATGTGTCGAATCTGTTGAAAAACTTCCGGCAGATTTTTCTTAACCCATAAGATTTTTGGTGCTGTAAAACCGGTGAGTGCTTTATTTCCTGTATATTCACTAAGTTTATCTTGTCCAAAATGATTGGTGATGTCTTCACACTCTTCTTCTGTACGATTATCACACCATAAAATTGCCGGCGTTAGTACATCATTGTTTCCATCTAGAGCAACGAGACCGTGCATCTGTCCACTAAAGCTGATCGACTTAATGCCGTCTTTTGGAATATCATATTTTTTTACAACATCTTTAATTGCATTCTTGGTTTCTGTCCACCAATCTGTAGGGTCTTGCTCTGCCCATTTTTCTTTTGGATAAGATACCGGATATTCGCGTGACGCATCTCCGATAATTTTATTATCTTGATTGATAACTAACACTTTGACTGAAGATGTTCCTAAATCAATACCTAAATAATACATAAATACCTTCTCTCCTTGTCATTAAATCACATTTTTACGGTGATAAAAAATAGATTGTTGTGGCAATAAGGCAGCTCCAATCACTGCTCCTTGATCACCTAAATCTGAAAATATAATCCGTGTTCCTTCATATTCCATATAGGCACTTTTTAATTGTATTTTCTCATTAATAAACTGTAGGAGTTCATCTTTATACTTTCCAAGCTCGCCACCAATAATGACATATTCCGGATTCAGCCCTAAAACTATATTTTCAATACCGATAAACAAATATTCCAAATATTTACTAATCGCCTCTTGAACTTGAGATTTTACTAAATTTTCTTCCGAAAAAATGACAGCCAGTTGATCAACGGATTGTCCTGTCAACTCTGTAAAAAACTTGAATAAAGCTCTTTTTGATGCATATAACTCCCAGCAACCCGTCCGTCCGCAATTACACTGAATTTTTTCATCTGAAATTCGCATATGTCCAAACTCGCCTGCTTTTTTATGTGCACTCTTGTAGATCTGATTATTAATGATAATCCCCGTTCCAACACCTTCCGTTATTGATACGTAGACAACATTACTCATATTTTTATGTTGCCCCTGTATGGTTTCACCATAGGCTGCTATATTGGCTTCATTTTCAACATAGACTTTTATGCCTAGCCTTTCTTGAAACTCGTGAAAATCATATTCTTTGACACCAAGATTTGGAGCATTATCTAATATAAGCTTCTCTTCTTCTACAAGACCCGGTAAAGACAGTCCTATACCTAGCACTTTTTTCTTTGGAATTTGTCGCCCTTCTAATATACTAAGAATATTTCTCTCAATGTGCTGTACCGCTTCATCAAAGTCCTTGACTTTCGAATATTTAAAGGATTTAGATTCAATTATAATTCCATTAAGGTTCATCAAAATTGTTGTAACATGTTCCGGCGTCATATTAACACCTATTGAAAATCTTGCGTTCTCATTAAAGCTTAATAAAACGGGTTTTCGTCCGCCTGTCGATTCAGCAACACCGGATTCATAGACAAATCCTTCTTTAATCAGTTTATTAATATTTGATGTTACTGTGGGTATACTCAACTTTAACAACCTTGAGACTTCATGTTTTGTTGTTTCCTTATTGTTTCGTATTGCATTAATAACATTGACCCGATTAATCTCTTTGATTTGTTCTTGACTAAGTGTTCCAAACTTTGCCATATGATCGCTCCTATTTTATAAGATGTAAGACAATCAACAGTCTATTCGACTGTCAATTGTCTTATTCATAGTTTTGACGCTCAAACATCTCATAACATTATATCAAGCCTATAGCAATTGTACAAGCTTACGTCATATTCAATGTCGTCTTATTTTATTCAGCTGAGTAAATATAACGGTTTACAATATCTTCTAGCATCTCTTGACGGCCAGATGTGTTTTGAATCTTGTCATGATCAACTGCATATGATGCTAACTCTTCAAAATCTGTCGCTCCATCAACGATTTTCTTACCAATACCTTCTGTATAGGATGAATAACGTTTAGCAACAAAATCTTCTAATACACCATCACTATGTAATTTATCTGCAACAAGAAGTCCTTTTGCAAATGTATCCATACCAACAATATATGAAATAAATAAATCATCATATTGGAAAGATCCACGACGTACTTTCGCATCAAAGTTTAATCCACCTGGTGCAATACCTCCATTCTTAATCACTTCATACATACACATTGTGGCATCATAAATATTTGTAGGGAATTGATCTGTATCCCATCCAAGTAACATGTCACCTTGGTTGGCATCAATTGAACCTAATGCACCATTAATTCGAGAAATTAACAATTCATGTTGGAATGTATGACCAGCTAATGTTGCATGGTTAGCTTCAATATTTAATTTAAAGTCATCAATTAAATCATATTTTCTTAAAAATCCAAGAACTGTCATGGCATCAAAATCATACTGATGTTTTGTTGGCTCTTTTGGTTTTGGCTCAATCAAGAATTGACCTTCAAATCCTATTTTTCTAGCATAGTCTTTTGCCATTTTTAAGAATCTCGCTAAGTTGTCGTTTTCTAAAGCCACGTCTGTATTAAGAAGAGTTTCATAACCTTCACGACCACCCCAGAATACATAGTTTTCACCATTTAATCGGTTTGTGATTTCTAGTGCTTTTTTCACTTGTGCTGCAGCAAATGCAAACACATCTGCATTTGGAGATGTTGATGCCCCATGCATAAATCGAGGATGGCTAAAGGCATTTGTTGTTCCCCATAAACATTTGATTCCTGTTTCTTTCATTTTTGCTTCTATCAACTCAACAACTTTGTCTAAGTTATCTAATTTTTCTTGTAATGAATTACCTTCTGGAGCAATGTCAAGATCATGGAAACAAAAATATTCCATACCTAATTTTTCCATTAACTCAAAAGCTGCATTTACTCGTGCTTCAGCAAGATCCATACCGTCAAGTTCATTGTAATCGCGTTCCATTGTTGCATTACCAAACGGATCTGTTCCTGCGCCTGTCATTGTATGCCAATAGCTCATGGCAAAACGTAAGTGTTCTTTCATTGGTTTCCCGGCAACAACACGTTCTGGGTCATAATACTTAAATGCTAATGGATTCGTTGACTTGGGTCCTTCAAATTGTATCTTGTCTACACCTTCAAAATATTCTTTCATAAAACGCCTCCTAAATCAATAATTGTTTGTAGGCTTATTATAACGCATTTACTTTTCTTTTTCAAGGGGTTTTTAAAAGTATTTTAAAAAGTATCAAAAAATAAAAAAGACTCTATTATTGTTCAATAAAGTCTTTCCCTTCAAAGTAGCCTGATACATCCCGTCTTGTATGAAACTCGATTTGATTAGAACCGATATTTTTTACCTGGTGATTAAGCAAATCATATTGTTCTTTCTTAATTACAACCGTATAAACGACATGATTCGTATAATCCGTATCAACAATGGGTATATTTTCTGAATTCAAAAAATATTCTAACTTACCACTAAAATGATAGTCTGCGACAATCTCACATTCAAGTGCCTCGATCTGCCTAATTACTTCTGAAGCGTTTATTGCATCTCGCGCAGCGTCGGAATATGCTCTTGATAATCCACCGGTTCCTAAAAGCGTTCCTCCAAAATAACGTACAACAACTACAGCACATTGTAATAAGTCATGATGACGGATGACTTCTAATATGGGAAGTCCCGCTGTACCTGATGGTTCTTTATCATCTTGATATCGTTCATTGATAATATTTTCTTCAATCAATCGATAACCATAACAATAATGGCGTGCTCCTGAGTATTTGTTTTGTATACGTTCTACTTCTTTTTCAAAAAGTTCAACGGAGTCACAGGGAAATGCAATACCAATAAAGCGAGATTTTTTAACGATGATTTCTGCTTCTTGCCGCGACTTCAACGTCTTAAAAGCATCCATACTAAACTCCTTCAATGGTATAGCCATTACGTTGATTATATATTTCATATAACTTGGAATGTTTCATTCCCCGATCAATCTCATTTCTTCGGATTACAAAGGGATATTCATCAGAAGAACAATTATTTGCAATCGCTCCCATAAGCTTAATCATGGTCTCAAAGCTATAATTTCGCTTAATTCCAATGCTTAGACCGCCCAAAATCATGCTTTTCACAATTGGATAAATGCTGTCTTTGGCATGATAGTTCACTTTACATATCTTATTCTTTGCAAATCCAATAATTTCATACTGCCCTTTAATCACCAAATACTTCATCTTATGCTCGCGACGGAAATTCCGAATTCTTTCGAAACTATCGATATCTTCCGGAAAATCAAATCCCAATGCCTTTAAATTATCCAAATCCATTACACTGGCATACACTCGCTCATTAACACAGGCCGTGAAACTATCGCCTTCGACAGCTGTAATAATACGAATGGCATTTTTGGTCATGGAATTTAGATCACGTATAAATTCTGCACTCCAAGAATCATCTCCTGTGAGAGTAATCAATTCCGTTTCCTTTATATGATGATAGATACGATGTTTAATATTAATAAAATCTCGTTGTGTCAGTTGATTGTTATGGCTTAATATCTTGGTTGTCGTATCATGAATACTATCATGAATAAACAAATGTGTTTTCGTTTCATGATCAACCTGAAGAAAATCCGTTTTGATTTTGTTTTTATCTAAAAAGTTCTTAATATATCGACCGCCAATACCTCCGGAAATCCCCATGACATAGGGATCTCCTTGTAATAGTTTCACTATATAAGCGCTATATATCCCACAATCACCCACACTTAAAGCATCTTGATTTGCTTCGTTTGACTGGTCAATCTGAAATCCTTCTACATTTATTGTACGAACAACTGCAGGGTTTAATGCTATCGTTAATATCACTTTGTCTCTCCTATCCAAATACTTAATCATTATACTTATCTTATGATTATATCTTAATTTGACTAAGTATTCAACCTAGGAAACTTTATGAAAATAAGGGCGTAGATAAGTACCGTTCCCCAGTGTCCGGTAAGAAAACAACGATATTTTTCCCTTCATTTTCAGGCCGATTAGCCAATCGCGCAGCAGCAGCAACAGCCGCTCCCGAAGAGATTCCAACAAGTATCCCTTCTGCTTTTGATAGTTGTCGACTGGCGATAAATGCTTCGTCATTTTCAACTTGTACAACTTCATCATAAATATCTGTATTTAAAATTTCCGGAATAAACCCTGCTCCAATTCCTTGAATTTTATGCGGTCCCGAATTTCCGCCAGAGAGAACCGGAGATCCTGTAGGTTCAACCGCAACAATGTGTATATCTTTATTTTTTGATTTTAAAAATTCACCGACACCTGTTACCGTACCACCCGTTCCAACACCAGCAACAAATATATCAACTTGACCATCCGTATCTTCCCATATTTCCGGCCCGGATGTTTTTCTATGAATCTCAGGATTTACCGGATTCACAAATTGTCCGGGAATAAATGAATTTTCAATCTCTTCGTGTAATTCTTGAGCCTTGTCAATGGCTCCCTTCATTCCTCCTGATGCCGGAGTAAGAACAAGTTCTGCCCCATATGCCTTAAGAATACTTCGTCGTTCAACGCTCATAGATTCAGGCATTGTCAAAATAACTCGATATCCTTTTGATGCACCTATATAAGCAAGGCCAATACCTGTGTTTCCACTGGTGGGCTCAATAATAACCGATCCGTCTTTTAAGATGCCTTTTTCTTCAGCATCTTCTATCATCGCTTTTGCAATACGGTCTTTTACGCTACCTCCCGGGTTAAAACTTTCTAACTTAACAATTATATTCGCTTTAAGATTATTCAGTTTTGCATACCGGCTCACTTCAACTAAAGGTGTTTTTCCAACTAACTCATTCAAATTCTTATATACGTTCTTCATATGCTTCCTCCTATTAATCATATTATTTATATATGTTTTATATGTTGATTACATCTTACATGTAACCACCCATTTTGTCAAGGGATATTTCTTATTTTTTATATATGTATGAACCATTTATGATAATGTCTTCATATACCACATGTGATTATGTCCCATTCGGTAAATATATAGTATGATATAACCTCATAAATATACTGAAAGAGGTACATACTGAAATGAAGAAGGTA
>Ga0163223_100118_pt1 | contig 29053 bp, 25 predicted proteins | sample MSEWel2016_02_17_2_FD_113147 | JGI IMG/M metagenome (GOLD analysis project Ga0163223, IMG submission 113147) | Subsurface microbial communities from deep shales in West Virginia, USA - MSEEL Well Study Marcellus 5H_2016_02_17 ...
GTCTTCTGCTTCATCTTCGTCTTCTGCTTCATCTTCGTCTTCTGCTTCATCTTCGTCTTCTGCTTCATCTTCGTCTTCTGCTTCATCTTCGTCTTCTGCTTCATCTTCGTCTTCTGCTTCATCATCGTCTTCAAAAACAACATTTTCTGATGTTGGTATATCTTCTACCTTAGGCAATCGAAATTCTTCGTAGTCGTCATCTGTATCGATGGATTCCTCTAAGTTCAGTCCTGTTTCAAGAGACAATACTAACAATTCTTCTATACCTAGATTGACTAATTCTTCAAGCTCTAGCTCTGAATTTAATATTATAAGATTTTGAATAAATGCAAGTTTTCCCATTGAAACATGATACGTTTCAGAGAATTCTTCAAGTGTATTACTTGGATCTAGAACCTGACGTAGTACAAGAGGCTTAATATCATAGTCTTTAAAATAATCATGAATTCTCTGATCAAATTCTTCAATCATTTTTTTGCTTTTTTCCTGATTTTTATGGAATCCGGATACAAGCATTACACGTCTTGAATCATTAACATAACCTTGCTTTACGATTTGTTCTATAATTTGTCCTTCAATACTTTCAATAGACTGCCCTTTATAGTCAACCGCTTCTACCAAGGATTCTCCTTCCGAATTTATTCCAATCAAATCTATCACTTGTTCTTGTCGGTTCATCACAATTTCTATTCCCGGATTCACATCCAAATAGAGGTAGCTATTTGGCACTTGGTATAGTTGATACCATCCTATTAGACCAATGACTATCACGAGCATAAACGACATAACCACAGACATGGGTCGCATCATATTTACATATCTGCTCTTTTCTTTTTGTTCTGTAATGGAGTCGTGTTGGTCCATCTTACGTATTGGAGTTTGTTGAATCGATTCTAATAATTCTATAGGTGCTTCATTAATAGCATTTTTTAAACGGTTTCGTATTTTTTGATTTTTCAAAAGAAGTCCTCCTTTCCGCGTAATTCATTACGTAATTTTTTTAAAGCCCGGTGATATTTTGACAAGACCGTTGCGAGTGGCATGTCAAGATATTGTGCCAATTCACGATGCTTAACCCCCGAGACACTATGTAAAATAAGGATTTGACGTTCTTCATCTGTCAGTATTTTCATGGCTGACATGAGAACCACTCGGTCTTCCGGATCAACAACATAAGAAAATTTTGTATCATTTTCAAAATCAATGCCCTCTGAATCTGAGAACTTTTGCCTACGGCGCATCTGGTTTCGTGTCAAGTTCTTTGCAATCGTAAACATCCATGCTAGGGGTTTTCCCATGGGTTGATACAGGTGGGCCGCCGAGCGAATTTTTATAAATGTATCTTGAACAAGGTCAAGTGCATCTTCGTGATTTTTTACAAGGGAAAGAATATAGGCATACATAATTCGGTGGGTCAAGGTATATAACTCTTCAAACGCTAGGGAATCATCCTCCCCGATACGTGCAAAGAGTTTTTCATCTATTTTAGGCGCTTGTGGCTTGTCTTTACTTGGGTAAGCTCCTCCAACTACATTCACAAATAGTATCATTGTATGCTCCTTTCACTTCAATAACCATTTAGGGTAGCATTTTATTGCATCCTTAGTGAAACTTTCTGTCTCCTATGATAGAATATTATTAATTCGAAAGCAAGGTGGAAAAATATGGCACATACATATAAAACAAGCGAAGTAGCAAATATCATCGGTATTCATCCAAATACCGTTCGAATGTATGAAGATTTAGAGCTGATTACAAGACCTCATCGACAAAAAAATGGATATCGTGTTTTTACCGATTTACATATTGATCAGTTTCGTTTAGCACGGCTGGCATTTGAAGTCGAAGTGCTCCAAAACGGCTTGCGCAAGCATATGATTGCGATTATAAAATCTGCTGCTTGTAAGGATTTCGATTATGCACTTCGATTAGCACACGAGTATATCCATTCTATTGAGAATGAACTTTTTAATGCAAATGAAGCGATCACAATAACAAGTGACTTATACCATGAAAAAATCACTGGGGTAGAACTCGCCCTAAAACGAAAAGAAGTATCTGACCTCTTAGGAATTTCCATTGATACTCTTAGAAATTGGGAAATGAACGGTTTACTCACGATAAAAAGACCAAAAAATGGGTATCGTGTATATAATGAAGACGATATACAAAAACTGAAAATAATACGTTCTCTTCGATGCGCAAACTATTCTTTATCTGCTATCTTACGACTGCTAAATACGCTTTCTTCTGATAAAAATATTTCCTTCGACCAAGCTCTTAATACTCCCACTAATGACGAAGATATCATTTCTGTTTGTGATAAGTTAATTGTTTCTTTAAATGCAGCCAAAGATAACGCAACTCAAATCATCCAAATGCTAGAAAAAATGAAAACAAAATATTAAACCCTCCACTATAACACCAGACTTTGTTTCGGTGTTATAGTTATATAAACAAAGCAGCTACGCCGATTAAAAACAAGGAGGAATCTATATGGATTACATACTTAATGTCAACCAATTAACCAAGTCTTATGGCAATCTAAAGGCTGTTGACGACTTAAACATTCACCTTAAGGAAGGGGAAGTTTTTGGTTTACTCGGACCCAATGGTGCCGGAAAAACAACGTCAATCGAATGTATTCTGGGAACAAAAACATTCGACACGGGTAGGGTTTCAATTCTTGGACTGCATCCAACATCAGATCGTAAAGAATTGTTCGAACATGTTGGCGTCCAGTTCCAAGAAGCCAAGTATCAAGAACACATTCGCGTCATCGAACTATGCCAAGTGACTGCATCTCTTTACCAAAACTCTGCTGATTATAGTGCTTTACTCAAAAAATTCAGTCTAGGCGAAAAATCTAGCTCTTATATCAAAGATCTATCTGGGGGCGAAAAGCAACGACTCTTCATTATTCTCGCACTCATTCCAAACCCGCGCATTGTGTTTCTTGATGAGTTAACTACAGGTCTAGATCCTAGAGCGCGGCGTGATGTTTGGAAAATCTTACTTGGGCTAAAAAAAGAAGGTCTGAGCATATTATTAACATCTCACTTTATGGACGAAGTCGAACTTTTATGTGACACTCTTTGTATTTTAAAAAAAGGAAAGACTGTTTTTTATGGCACCGTCGCAGAATCTATTGAAAAAAGTCCTTACACAAAGTTCGAAGATGCATACCTTTGGTACACAGATGAAGGAGGTCAACCATTATGAAATCGTATTTTACCATGCTAAAAACAGAACTCAAGCTCTCTCTACGCGGAATGGACATGGTCATTTTTGCCATTTGCATGCCCATTGTTATCCTAATTGTACTTGGATTAATTTACGGAGACAAACCGGCCTTTGAAGGCGCAAGTTACACCTTTGTTGAACAATCTTTCGGAGCAATTGCCTCAATTGCAATTGTTGCCGGCGGAGTCATGGGATTACCTTTAGTTATTTCAGATTATCGGGAAAAACAGGTTTTAAAACGATATCAAGTCACCCCTATACGACCTATTAAACTTCTTCTCGTGCAGGTGACCATCTATACCCTCTATGCCATACTATCGCTCATTACTCTAGTGATTGTTGCAAGACTTTTCTTTTCGTTTTCAATGCAGGGTAGTTTAGGCGAATTTATCTTCGGCTGGTTGATTGTCTTAATCTCCATGTTTAGCATCGGAATCATGGTTGGTGGCATTGCAAAAAACACAAAAATAGCCGGCATCATTGCCAGCCTTTTATATTTTCCTATGTTGATTTTTTCAGGTGCTACACTTCCTTATGAAATTATGCCTGTGCCTATGCAAAAGATTGTTGACATACTACCACTCACCCAAGGCATCAAAATATTAAAGGCAGCAAGTCTTGGCACCCCTCTTGAAAGCACACTTCTCCCTATCATTATTTTAGGGTGCATAAGCTTAGTATGTAGTTTCATTGCCATTCGTTTCTTTCGATGGGAGTAATTCTTCTCCCATCAACTCTTGGTAAAAACATTCAATTTTATCTTTCAACAAGCTATGTTTGGGATAAATAAAATACAAGGGTCGATTAATCTCATAGTTTTCAAGAGATAGAAAGTCTAGTTCCCCTCGCTCAACTTCCTGTCGGGCCACTTCTTCATACATGAAGGAAATCGCATCTGTAGCCCTCAATATTTTTTTAATCATTCCAAAACTGCTTATCTCATGTACTTTTAATAAAGACTGAATGGAGTCATTATTTTGGTACAAATAGTTTTCATAAATCTCTCGTGTACCTGACCCTTTTTCTCGCAAAACTAGAGGATACTGGTAGGTATCTGCTAAGCTAACCTGCCCTTGTTCCAAAGGATGCCCCTTTCTCACTACCGGAAGAAAGCGTGTTACACAAAACTCTTTATATGCAAATACCGTCTTATCAAAAATCCCCTCAATAAAAGCGCAATAAAGTGTATTATTGAGTAGCATCTCAAGAATCAGTTGAGTATTTTTAACAGTAACTGCTACACTTTCCTTATGCTGGTTTAAATAAGAACTCAAGTGCCTAGGCAAGTAATAATCGGCAACAGACAAGGTCGCTCCAATCTTAATCGGATTCGCTACCTGGTCAATCTGATCAATAAGTTGTGCCTCATTGGCCATCTGAAAATTTGCATAATGATAAAGCGCTTGCCCTTCCGGTGTTAAATGCACCGCTTTTCCGATAATCTCAATAAGCTTACACTGATAGTAATCTTCAAGTTTTTTTATATGTTGGGTGACCGCTGGTTGGGTTAAGTTCAATACAGCTGCTGCTTTTGTATAGTTTTTTAATTCAACAACTTTTAAAAATGTATATATTTTTATATCGAGCATGTCTCAAATCCTCCTCAAAAGAATATAATTATAACATATATTTATGAATAATAAAAAATCATCATTGGTTTTTATTCTTTTTCTTGTTTATTATATACGTACGACTACATTACACAGGAGGTTCCCCATGAATAAACTCTACCAAATCATTCCGGGCTTTAGCCTTGCAATCGCCATCGCTCTTCTTGCACAATGGATTGAACACATATTACCTATTCATCTTATCGGCAGTTCTGTTATTGCCTTATTTATAGGGATGGGTATTCATGGCTTTTATCCACCGAGTCATCGGCTAAAAATCGGTCTAAACTTTACATCAAAAAAAGTACTTAAGTTTTCTATTATTTTATTAGGTGCGTCTTTAAATATTCACACTATATTAAATGTAGGCAAATTGTCCCTGACAGTCATGATCTTTACACTTTTTACATGTTTTGGTGTAGGCTATTTTGTTGGAAAAGGTTTAAAATTAGATTGGAAACTGTCCAATATGATCTCTGCAGGTACAGGAATCTGCGGTGGCTCAGCAATTGCTGCCTTGGCCCCTGTCATTGAAGCTGAAGATAAAGATATTGCCTATGCTATGTCCGCCACCTTTATCTTTGACATGGTCATGATTATCCTCTTTCCTATAATGGGGCGATTTTTAGGACTAAATGATATGGCCTACGGTCTCTGGGCAGGAACTGCTGTAAATGACACCTCAAGTGTTGTTGCAGCCAGCTATGCTTTTAGTGAAGCTGCCGGTGATTTTGCAGTTATGGTTAAACTCACACGAACTCTTTCCATCATCCCGGTCGTCCTTATCTTTTCTATAATTCAGCTTCACATTCAACATAAAAATAATCCATCTTCAATTAGAAAAGAAGTAAGCATTCATCGCTTATTTCCATGGTTTATTCTCGCTTTTATTGGCATGGCTCTGGTCAATAGTTTGGGGCTTTTTTCGGCTAGCTTTAGCTTAGAATTAAAAGAAATCAGTAAATTTTTAATGGTTTCTGCACTTGCAGCCATTGGTCTTAATACAAGTTTCCATGAAATAAAAAAATCCGGAGCAGGCCCAATGCTTCACGGATTTATTATATCTGCACTTGTTGTTATCGTTGCCATCAGCGTTGAATTCTTTATGGGCATAATCTAAGATTTATTTATACACCTCAAGCACGAGAATGCGCATTTCTTGATTCGAATCATTGACAAGACCATGACTTCCAAAGGGCTTGTTAACAATAACATCCCCCGATTCAACCGTTCTGTCCTCTCCATCGACTGTCATCATTCCACGTCCTTCAAGAATAATGTATAGCTCTTCATCATTCTTATGTTCGTGAATCCCGATGGAAGTCCCTGGCGGTAAGGTCAAATAATTCATGAAACGAATATTTGTTTCAAAATCTTTGTCCTTAAAAAAAGACACTTCTTTTACTGTCCCTATGCCGTCATGACAATGAACATTATCTTCCATAGGCAGTTTCAAAAAATTTTTTATTTGCATAAAATCCCTCCTTTTTATTTTACTATATTGATTGCTTTTCCACTCATATATGCCTTGACGTTTTCTACCGCTATATCTAACAAGCGTTCCCTTGATTCCTTCGATGCCCACGCTATATGTGGTGTAATAATGATATTGGGCGCATGGAGTAATGGATTATCCGTTTGAATAGGTTCAGTCGAGGCCACATCAACAGCCGCACCTGCAATTTTTCCATCGATAAGTGCCTGTCGTAAATCCTCTTCAACAATTAAACCACCTCTCGAATCATTGATAAGGAGGACTCCATCTTTCATTTGCTCAATTGAATGCTTATTAATCATACCTTGTGTTTCATTATTGAGTGGGCAATGCAAAGAAATGATATCGGATTCACTCAATAATTCTTCTAGGCTAACTTGCTGTAGTTTTTCATTAAGGTAAGCGGACTCTATGGGGCTTCGATTGTATGCCAATACCTTCATACCCAAGGCTTCTGCGATTTTTGCTACACCCCTACCAATTTTGCCGAATCCGATAATGCCAATCGACTTGTTCATCAATTCTATTAAGGGGTACTTCCAATAGCAAAAGTCCTCACTTGCCGCCCACTCTCCATTTTTAACCGATCTAGAATGCTCTCCCACATGATGGCATAATTCCAAAAGTAAAGCTATTGTATATTGGCTCACAGCTTCTGTTCCATAGGTCGGAATATTGGTTACGATAATACCTCGCGCATTCGTAGCATCCATATCGACAACATTATAGCCTGTAGCTAAAACACCAATATATCTGACTTGTGGACATTGTGACAGAATCGATTCACTGATGATTGTTTTGTTGGTAAGTACAATGGGTGCATCTCCAATTCGCTCAACAACCTTCTCTTCTTCTGTCCGATCATAAATCTCTACATCACCTAATGCCCTTAGTCTATCCCAGGTCAAATCACCAGGGTTGACTGTATACCCATCTAATATTACAATTTTAGTCATCTTAACCCCTTTCTTCAGCATTTACCCTTTATTCATCTTCTAATAAGGCCCATGCGCGATGAATAACACGTTTTGTATTTGCCACAATAATATCTGCATCTTCATCTGAAGTTGGCATTACTTCCATTGATAAGACGTATGGATGATCTTGTCTAAAAAAACCTTCTGCTTTCAGCACCTTAAAAAAGTCCAATAGTTCTTCTGTATCATTGGCACTATTAGGATATCCGAATCTCGGATGCTTATCTCCATAGCCCGGATAGCCTTCTTTTACAACTGCGTTACCGATATGCAAATGGTTAATATAGGGTTTTAATGTTTGTATTACAAATTTACTGGATTCATAGGTTGTCGGAAAATGAGATAAATCAACTAAAAGGCCAAAATTATCACACTCACGACGAACCTCTTGTGCGAACTTTGCTGCATAAGGTGCCGGTCCTATGAGAACAGCTTTATCTAAATCATAATCAAAAACTTCTAAATTCACGGTCATGTCTTTGGTCGCCGCATATTGGCATACATGAATCGTTGTTTTTAAGAGCTGGCTATAGTTCTGGTCTTTTGTTTCTTCCGTCCATTTTCCGGCTAGAAAAGCAATACCTTTAGAACCTAAATACTTGGCCTCATCTACCGCTTCTATCAATACTTTTTCTGCGTACGCTCTTTTATCTTCATCCAAGTCATTGGGATTAAGTCCTGAAGACAGAAGGGTCGGCTGTGCACCGTAGCAAACCGTTATATGGGATTGAGCCAATAGATCTTTCGTTTTCTTCCGCAACTTTTCATCGTCGATTTTAGTAATCTCAATGGCCTCAAAAAAATCATCCGCTAAAAGCTTATGTAAAGATTCCATATAGTCATATCTTGCAGGCGGATAACTCATCCAATGAATAGTTCCCATCTTAAAAAACTTATGAATACTATCTTTCACTATTAATCATTCCTCCTATTCTACTGAATCCATTTTCCAGGAAAATACATACTGGATATTTTTTGGCACGTCTATCTTAGGTTCTTCTAGTACTTCGAAGTATCCTTTGAAGCCCTTTTCCTTAACAGCGTGGTCAAAATGGGCTGCCGCTATTCCCATATCTATCCGCTGAATATCATAGGAAAAACTTTTACTATAGCCCGGCGTACTATATTCATAGAAATGAAAGATTCCTTCGTCTAAAACAATTCTCCAAGGCTGTTTATTGGACGCCGAAGGACCTAATCGGACCATTTCAAGCGCAAAGGCAAACTCACCGGCTGTTTCTTTCGTCAGCGGAGTCGAAAAATCATTCTTATAAAAAAGTTCTTTCCACTCTTTTCTTTGGTCCGCTTTAATCATTTTACGCATGGCTAATTCCTTGATGTGCTTTTTCTCTGCAGCATAACCATAGGGTGTAATAATTGGAAACAGCTCATCGTCACCTACATTCATAGCGTTGGCAAATCCTTTGCGGTCAAAGGTTCCGCCTAACCAACATGTGCCGATATCCACGCTTGCCAAGTAAAGGATTAAGCTTTCAAACTCGTATCCTAAGGCCAATAGGGCCATCGGTTTGTTTTGGATGGTCGCACCTATATAATTCTTTGCGCCTTTAATGACACCATATGTTCCTAGTTTTTCATTATTGTCTCCATCTTGAAATTCTAAATAATGAAACTTTACTTGTGGACCAAATGGATTTTCTAAATGCGATACAACATTCTGAATCTCTTTTTTTAACTCATCTTCAATCACTTGGTCAGCGTAATTTCGCACACTGTATCTTTTATTTACTGCTTCTTCTATTGAAAATTTTATATTCATTGACTGTTCTCCTTTATATACTCGTCAATCTCAAGGGTTTTTTGTTGCATTTTCCAATAAGGTGATTGTTTTTTTATCACAATCTAATTCCGCCTTAATTCCATATGGAAGAATTCCTATGGGTGATGCATGTCCAATGTTTACATTGTATAAAATGGGTAGTTGCTTTAAACCTTCTTCTTCTCGTACTACTTGTATCATGGCATCTTTGTACTCGTCGTAATATGTTTCATCCTGGGGTTTTCCAACGATAATACCCTCAATCGCCTTTAATATACCTTGTGCCGCAAGATTACGAAATGTCCATTTCAAAAAGTCCGGCAATGGTTTATCTTCACTGGTTTCAATGAAAAGAATAGCTCCTTCCCATTTATCCAGTGTCGGCCATATCTTAGTTCCTATACACATCATGAAGACATCTAAACATCCACCTAGTAAATGACCCACTGCTTTACCTTGGCCTTGAAGCAATTCATATCCATGTTGATCGGGAATGAGACTCTTTTTTTTCATCGTGTTTTCTTCGCTCCAAGGGATAAATTCATTAGACCACTCCGGGCTCGGCAAAATCTTATAGCCTTGTGTTTCCTTAAACAAGACATCCCTTACGGCTGCTTTTGTATATTCAAACATGGATACATATTCACCAAATTCACACATAAGGCTTGGGCCATAAAAGGACACTAGTCCGGCTTTATACATCATGAAATGATTAATCGTTGTATCTGAGTATCCCATGAAAATTTTCGGATTATTCCGAATAACATTTATATCGATATAAGGCAAGGTGCGAATAGTATCATCACCACCTATAGCACAAAAAATCGCCGAAATCGATGGGTCTTCAAATGCGTCCATCAAATCTTTTGCTCGAAGTTCAGGGTGCTTTGCTACAAATTCACTTCCCTTTAATGCATGGGGCATTGGAACAACTTCTAGACCAAATTCTTTTTCAAGGCGTTCTTTTCCTATATAATATTTGTGTATAAATTCTTCATCACCTAAACCTCCCCATGATAAACTCACTACTGCAATTCGATCACCTTTTTTTAATCCTTTTGCTTTAATCATCTTTTCCCTCCTACGATTATCCTTATATGGCTTGGATGTCAAATCTATCTATATTTTATCATATTACTTATTCGACGTAGCTGGCAAACGATGACTCGAATTTTCTCGATTTTGCTAGATATTGTTGGCGTCATTATTTTTGCTAAACTCATTATGACACCGGGCTGGTGGAATTTTCCATTGCTCTGTGATACCCTTGCAAGAGAAAACATATTCGGGCCATGCTAATTAAAAAATAGAAGCCCTTGATATATTGACGCTCCTTCTATGTAGGCAGCTAAATCAATATATGCATATCTACCCCAAGTAGATACTTTGACAATATATCGGGAATCATTATCTCTGAGCAACTCAGTTATGACAACCCAATGGGCTTCATATTTTTTTAATTGATGATTCAATCCGATCAACATAGCAACCGGTGCATCTGCCCGAAGACCCTTTGTAATATATTCAACAATATTTTCCAGTGTAAACATCTCGCGGCTCTCCACTCCGTGCAAGTTTACACCTTTTTCTTTTGCAAAATTCTCGACGCCTTTTTTAAACTTACTTATTGGCCATATTCCTAATCCGATTTGAGTCAACGGAATATGACCAGGCGCTAAATGCGTATACATATCCTGCATATGGTCTACAAAGTTTGCTTTACTAAAATCCGTATAGGAATAAAGCTTATTCTTGTTATGAGTATCTGAGCGCGACATATAAGCGACTATATTTGCAGCGGCAACGGTTCCACATGCACATTGTCTTGCCATTTTGCTTTCAAACCATTTTTGGTCGCCACCATAATAGCTAGCATTTTCATCCCATATTTCAACAAATTTTTTCGAATCGCTTAAAACTGCTATTTCCATATTTTTAATCACCTCAACATACACTTACAGTTCAAAATATGCTTGTTCTATAATCAGCAATTGTTTATTGTCAAGTATCTTTAGAACCCCCTTTGCTGAAAGGTTGGATAACTTCCGACTAATGGTTTCTCGTGTAACACCAACAAAATTCGCCATATCTTCTCGTGTCAATTGAAGATTAATAACAATCCCTTCCGGATTTTTTTGTCCGGTTTCTTGTATTAATCGCTGAATAAGAAAACGCAGTCTTGTATCTGCATCATTGGAAGCAATTGCACCGACTAACTTTTCAAGAGAAATAATTTTCTCATGTGCAGATTCTAAAATCCCAAAAACGATTTCTACATTTTCTTTTATAAATGCATCAAATCGTTGTTTTGGTATTGTGCAGATGTAACTATCTTTTAAGGCAATAAGATCATAGGGCGACATCACTTTTTTTAATAAAGATAACTCACCAAGACTGTCACCATCATTCAAAATGTAGAGTATTTGCTCTTTACCGTCTTCATTATAGGTCGTTGCCTTTAAACTACCGTGGTTGACAATATATAGGCGATTAAAGTCATCGCCGGTATGCATGACAATATCGCCTTTCTTATATTGTTTCCGTTCAATCAATCCTGTGATTGTTTCAATTTGATGATCATCTAAGTTTGAAAACAAAGAGACTTTCTTCGTGCACATTTTATGTCCACATGTTATGCATCCCTCTGTTGGAAATTCCAATGTTTCTTTCACTATATTTCCTCCTATCATTAAGACTGTATTTTCATTATATCATATTTCGTGTGAGGCAAATCACAGTTTCATTCGATAAATCATGTTATTCTTTACAAGAGATAAACATTCAAAAACATAGGAGGTCATTATGGAAAAATTTAATTTAAATCAAACAATCGGTGAAAGTGTAACACTGCATCCGGAACTTGTTCCTGTATATATGAAATATGGCGTCGATTTTTGCTGTGGTGGTGATAGAACGGTTCAAGAGGCTATCGAAAAAGATACGGATGCTAGTCAGCAATTAATCGCAGATGCCCAAGAGAAAATAGACGCATCATTACAGCTTTCTGTTGATTCAAAAACAATGAAACTTTCCGATTTTTCAACGGAGCAACTCATCGACCGAATCTTAACTCAACATCACACTTATTTAAAGGCAGAACTACCCATACTCTCTGAATTGATGTTCAAAATATTAACGGTTCATGGCGAAAACCACACTGAACTCTTTACTATTCATAAAATCTTCGGTAATTTAAAAACTGAGCTCGAAGGACATCTTGTCAAAGAAGAGGAATTCCTTTTTCCAAAACTTCTTGCAAAGGATTCAAATTGTAAAGCACTTATTGAAGAACTTGAGCAAGAGCATGATGGTGCAGGCGATGCATTGCATCAACTAACCGATTTAACAAATCACTTTACATTACCCAAAGATGCATGTACAACTTATGAAATCGTTTATGAGAAATTAAAAGAGCTTGTCGCTGACATGTACATGCACGTACATACTGAAAACAATATTTTATTCAAACGTTTTGTATAGTTAAGAAGAAGGGAATCGGAAAGCCGATTCCCCTTTTTTTAAGCATCTTTCACCGCTTTTTTATTCTTATACATTTTTTTGTCTGCCGCTATATATAAATCGTCCATGGTCATCCCATCTATATACTGTTCATATCCAAAGCTAAACGTTAAACGCTTAATGACTGGATCCTGATATTTAGATAGTTGTTCTGAAATTTCATGAATAAAAAACTCAATATTGCTCAAGTCTTGAATAACGATTACCGAAAACTCGTCACCACCTAATCGAGCTACAAAACCAATTTTTTGAAATACTTTTTTTAATATCTGGGCAAAAACAATCAATATTTCATCCCCTTTATTGTGTCCATAATGATCATTAATCTCTTTAAAAGAATTTAGATCAAAAATGATAATACCGAAGTTCATATTGCTTTGCATTAAATGTGTCAAATAGGTCTCATAACTTCGGCGGTTATACAATCGAGTCAAAAAATCCTCCTCTGTCGGACTAGTTTCCAGAAAAATATAAATCACTAACAAACCTAAAACAATGGATGTCCATGAAAAATGTAGTTTCGAATCAAAAAGCTGGACAATCATGCCTAATATGGGAATCAAAAAACACAAAAAATAGATTAAGGCTTCATAGGATATCATTTTCCGGATATTTTTCAAAACAAAATAAAGCATATACAAATATATACTTGCTAATACTAAGTAATGAAGCATTTTTAGGTCACCACTGCTATAACTATTGGTTTCTGGATTAATCTTAAAATATATAGGATAGAACACATTAATCACCAGGGCAATAAGTGTTCCTACACTAGCTTGTTGATAATATAAATATCGATAAATGCGTTTCGGATCTTTGAAGATTCTAAAATCAACATAAGAAAGTAGCAATCCACCAATAATGGGACCCATTAGAAAAAGAACAACATTCGTAATATATTCAAGAAAATACGCTCCTTGAAACGTCATTCCGTCAAAGATCCACGTCAACGGCTCCACAATAATTGCTGTAGCTGTTGCAAAGGCAATAAGTTTGATCAGTTGCTTGCTAAATGTTTGTATTTTGGTCAGCCGAATAAATAGATACAATACATACAATATCATTAAGCCAAATATATTAATTTGAAACTGCACAAGATAATTCATATACAGTCACCCGCTTTCTATTTGTTACTATCTCCAAGGATTTTTAGCATTACTTGTACAATGCGATTATTTGTTATTTTCTCAATAGTAAATTCACAATTCTCTACTTTGATACTTTGTTGGACTTCTTCACTCGGAATATGTCCAAGCATATTAATAATCATTCCCGCAATTGTGTCATAATCTTCTGTTTCAACTTCAAAGTTTAATAACAGACGTTCATTGACAACTTCTACAGGAACACTACCGCGTATTAAATAGGTGTTCTCAGCAATTTTTCGTATATCTGGCTCATCTTTAAGGTCATATTCGTCATCAATCTCACCGACAATTTCTTCGATAAGGTCTTCCATGGTAACAATTCCGGAAAACCCTCCATATTCATCTACTAAAATAGAGATTTTCTTTTTTCCTTCTTGCATTTCTTTAAACAGATCATCAATTCTCTTTCTTTCGGGAACAAAATATGCCGGACATAATAACTTCTTAATTTCAACTTGGTCAAATCCAACCTTAAAAGCTTCTTCGATAAAATCTTTCATATATAGTATCCCGATAATATTGTCCCTCGTCCCTTCAAAAACCGGTATTCTAGAATGCTTGATGTGCAACAAATCGGGAAGATATTCTTTGATATTTTTTTCAACATTAATAACATAGGCTTCTGTTCTTGGCGTCATGATTTCCTCGGCAGGTTTATCATCAAGTTCAAATATGCTATTAATCATCCTACGTTCCGTTAGATTAATCGTCCCATGTTCTTGGGCTACTTCGACAAGTGAACGAATTTCTTCTCTTGACACTTTTTCTTCGAGGTCATCCTCTCGAATACCAAACAATCGCAAAAGCAAATTTGTCGATACAGACAAAAGTTTGATAAATGGAGTCACAATTTTTTGTACGACTATAATAGGTTTAACCGAGAAAAGGGCGATGGCTTCAGATTTTTTCAAGGCCAATCGTTTAGGAAATAATTCTCCAAAAACAAGGGTAAAATAAGACAAGAGAACTGTTACTAAAATTAAGGCAATATTCTGGCTATATGGTATATGCACTATATCAAGAAGTGCTGCAAAATCATCTGAAATTCCGGTTGCAGCATATGCACTTGAAAACAATCCGGCTAAAGTAATCCCTACTTGAATTGTTGATAAAAATTTGGTCGGTTCTTGTATAAGCTTTTCTACCGACTTCGCATTCTTGTTCCCCTTGTCTGCAAGCATTTTTATTTTATTTTTATTTATTGATACAATCGCCATCTCTGCAGATGCAAAAAATGCATTAATGAGCGTTAATGTTAATATCAGAACTAGATTAGCTCCTATCGTCATACTGTACCTCGTCTCTCCATAAGTTTTTAATTTAATTATAGATTATTTTTGTATTGACATCAAGTAAACTTTATAGGGTATACTAAAAACATTAAATTAGGGAGGTAGTCGTATGATCCAATTGCATTTTGAAAAATTAGCTTATTTCAATCGATATCATGAGATTTGTTCTGTTTCTATTCCTTTTGCTCAAGGCGAATTTGTTGATATCAATCAACTTACTATTTATGATGCATCAAACCAAATCACACCACATCAAACAAAAATTCTCTCAAGATGGCCAGACCATTCCATTCGTTGGATTTATATAGTATTTATGTGCAACCTTAAAGGAAACCTATCCACCGATTACTTTGCTAGCATCCACCCTCGGACATCAGATAGGCCCCAAATAACAAAAACACTTTCTTCTATAGAAACTTCGAATCAATCGCTTGACTTTAGGCTTCTTAAGGAAGATACTCTCCGTTTATATGACGGAATAAGTCCAATCGAATTTCATGTTCAAACGATGCTTTCCGATGCCCAATCAAACACTTATGTTGCCACTCTCGATAATTTGGAGCTTCAAACGCTTATGGATGGACCCTTACGTTACCAATATCGCGGATACGGAAAGCATCTTTTAGCACAAAGTGATACCGATGCTCCCGCTCAATTACTTGATTACGAGATGACTTTTACCTTAGACCATCAAAAACCATGGATACAAGTCGATTACCGATTAATCAATAAAACTGCTTCCCATGTTTCACTGAGCAAAATTGATGTTGCTATCACCTCTCATTCTCATAGTGATCCGTCAAAAAAAACCGCTAGTCCATCCGTCCTTGGCTCTCTTGCAACATCAAATTATAAAAGTAATATCGTCACATCCACATTGACAGAACCCCTCTCTCAACTTATTGACGGTGATTATCTAATGAAGGATGCCAATGAACATTATCCTGAAACTTTTTATGGGACAGCTTTTGTTGACTACTTCAACCAAGATGCCAAAGCAGGTTTATGCGCTACACATTATCAAGCTTATCAGAATTTTCCTAAGGGGATGACGGTCAATAAAGATGGCCTTGTCCTTGAATTATTACCCGATGTAGATGAACCCTTAACGCTTTATGCAGGCATGGCTAAAACACATACATATTTTTTACACCTTCATCAGGAGTCTATTGAAGATGATGCATCAACAAGTTATGATGACCTTGTCAACTATCTTAATCTTCAAAGTTTACAATTTCAAATGCCTGATCGTCCCACGCTCGATCCATCAATATACCAGTCAGCAGGCGTATTGGAAAACATCTACACCCAATCACCGTCTCCGGATATTGATCAAAAAATGCTCAATAAGGCCGATCGCCGTAGCCGTGGATTTGGTATTTTAAATTGGGGCGACGCACCGGATATGAACTATACAAATCAAGGCCGCGCTCAGGGCAATCTGGTCTGGACCAATAATGAATATGATTTTCCTCATGCTGCCATGTTACTCTATACAAAAACCGGCGTCCGTCGCATGATGGATTATTGTTTAGTCGCAGGACGGCATCAGATGGATGTTGATGTATGTCACGCTCCTGATCTAGGATTACGCTACCAAGGTCAAATAGAACATAGTGGCAACCATCATACCGGAGATGTCAAACCTTGCCATCAATGGGTTGAAGGGCTCCTTGATTATTATCACTTAACCGGAGAAGACACAGCCTTATCCACAGCTTTAGGTATAGGGGAAAACATTCTCAAGCTTCTGACACTTCCCAGATATGCCCAAAGTGGTGGAATCAATGCACGTGAGACAGGTTGGGCAATGCGTTCACTTATCGGACTATACAAAGAAACGCATGACGAAAAATGGTTAGCTCCAACACATAAAATCATTCAACAATTTAAAGAATGGTACGAAACATATGGCGGTTGGCTTGCACCCTATACCGACCACACTGTCATTCGTGTTCCATTTATGATTTCTGTTGCTGTCGGAAGTCTTATGCGCTATTATCGCATTCGCCCAGATGAATCCATACGCGACTTGATCATTCATGCCATTGACGATATGTGCGAAAACTGTATGCTACCGGATGGATCTTTTTACTATAAAGAACTTCCAAGTTTACAGCGTCCGTCTTATAACACCCTTGTCCTAGAAGCTTTAGCAATAGCATACGAGTTGACATCCGACAAAAAATATTTAACTGCAGGACTTAAAACATTTGAAAAGCTTGGTCAAGACGGGACGCCGTCAGCAGGCAAGCGCATATACGACACATTTACCCTCGTTACCGAAGGACTAAGTCCAAAAGCATTTGCCCAATCTTACCATGCACTTGCCTTCTTCTACAAACAGTTAGAAGAAAGCGAACAAAAAAGCTAAACAAAAAATAATGGGTTTATGTGGATTACATCTGTTCAAAATACATTAAATCTCCGAAAATATATCATTTCCCCTTGATTTTACTCACTATAATGTTATAATTATATGGGACTCAAATCGTCAACCAGGCCATATTTGGCCCGCACTAAATTTTTAGGAGGAAATAAAATGACTAAAGTAGCAATTAATGGTTTTGGCCGTATTGGTCGTCTTGCTTTCAGACAAATGTTCGATACAGAAGGGTATGAAGTCGTAGCCATCAATGACTTAACAGATGCAGCGACGCTTGCACACTTACTTAAATATGATACAGCTCAAGGTCGCTTCGAAAAAGAGATCACGAGCTCAGATAACTCAATTACCGTAGAAGGCAAAGAAATTACTATCTATGCACAAAAAGATCCTAGAGACCTTCCATGGGGAGACTTAGACGTGGATGTTGTCCTAGAATGTACAGGATTCTTTACAACATTAGAATCTGCATCAGCACACATTGAAGCCGGCGCAAAAAAAGTTGTTATCTCTGCTCCAGCAAAAGGCGACCTAAAAACAATTGTCTTCGGAACAAACGAAGATATTCTTGACGGTTCCGAGAAAGTTATTTCTGCCGCTTCTTGTACAACAAACTGTCTTGCACCAATGGCAGACGCACTGAATAAGCTAGCACCTATTGATTCAGGTTATATGACAACAATCCATGCCTACACAAATGACCAAAACACACTTGACGCACCACATAAAAAAGGTCTTAGAAGAGCAAGAGCTGCTGCTCAAAATATCGTTCCTGCTACAACAGGTGCCGCTGCTGCAATCGGTTTAGTTATTCCAGAACTTAAGGGTAAACTAGACGGCAACGCTCAACGTGTGCCGGTTCCAACAGGTTCATTAACTGAACTTACTGCTGTTGTTAGCGCAGATGTTACCGCAGATGATATTAATGCTGCTATGAAAGCTGCTGCAAACGAATCATTCGGTTACAACACCGATGAAATTGTGTCTTCAGATATTATTGGAATCAAATATGGTTCATTATTTGACGCAACGCTTACCAAGGCAACTTCTCTTGGAAATGGCAAAACATTAGTAAAAGTCACTTCATGGTATGATAACGAAAACTCATACACTAGCCAAATGGTACGTACCATCAAATATTTTAACGAACTATAATTTTTAAAAAACTATAAATAAGAAGGAGACGACTGTATGTAAAGTCGTCTCCTTCTTATTTATAAATGCATGCCTATTTGAGAATATCTAAGTTATTAAATAAAGCAAGAATTTCTTCCCGTGATTTCGCAGGTGTCTTTCCCTCATATTTTTTAAATACACTGGAAAAATAATTTTCATTATTAAAGCCAACCATTTCTGATATGTCAATCAAGTTAAGATCAACTTCCAAAAAAAGTTTCTTTGCTTGACGTATTCTGTATTTGTTTAAATAGTCCGTCACTTTTTCGCCATTTTCTTTCTTAAATACACGATAAGCGTATTCTGGATTTAATTCAATCTCCCTACAGATATCTTCTGCCGTAAGCTTTTGATAATAATTATGATTGATAAAATTTTTCATAGCATCACTTATATAATGGCCTGTCGCATTCATATTATTATTGGTCAAACTAAAGACCTGCTTTAAAATACCCAACATATATATTTTGGCAACAATCTGCCAATAAGGCTCTTTACTCACATAAGATTTCACGATTTTTCTGAATAAGTACTCTACTTCACTCTCATGCGGAATCTGCACATAATTGGGCAACTGGTATCCTCCTGTAAATATAGGATTCGTTCGTATATGGTCTTTGTGAGTGAGCTGGTGTCCAAAAAGGGTTAAATAGGTTTCTGCATTTTGATAATAATCATAAATCCAATTTTTATCTTCAAAATAAAAAAAGTCACAATGAAACCAATAGAACTCACCTGATGTGTCCTCATCAAACCATAACTCATGAGGCGTATCCGGCGTTATAATTAGCAAGTCTCCTTTTTTGATTTTGTATTGTTGCTTTCCAATGATTGCATTTGCCGTTCCTTTAAAACAATACATAAATTGATGGTCATAGATTCTTCGCACACGATTGCGCCAAGCATCTCTATGTTGAAGGCCTGCTTCTCTAATAAATGGGCATAATTCATCAAATGAAAATTCTGTTCGTCTATTCACTCTGCACCTCTTGTACTTGTCTAACCTTATTTTTTAGTTTTACTTCAGTTAAAATAACTGCTGTTAAAATAATCGTTCCACCAATAATTACTTTTGTCGTTAATGCTTCAAATCCAAAAATAATGGAGAACAAGGTTCCAAAAAGACTTTCCATAGACATTATAATACCGGCTTTAGATGCTGTGGTTTGCTTTTGTGCACTCGTTTGTAAAAAATAACATAGGCAGGTACTAAATAAACCTAAGTAGATGACCGCAGGCAATCCTATCGTATAATCCACCTGATAAAAATTCCTTGGATTTTCAAGGATTAATCCAATTAGAGATAAAATACCGGCTACCGATATTTGCACAAACGCAATCGTCATAGCTTTGCTCTCACTTACTGCTATTCCTAAATAAGCAATATGAAGCGCAAATAAAATCGCGCAGATCATCACATATAAATCTCCCAGATTTAAAGAGATTGACCCTTCCGGAGAAACCGTCAAGACGGCCACTCCAAAAAAAGTAATCACTGCCAAAATAACTGTTTTTATTTTTGGCTTAGTTTTGGTAAGCGCCCACACAATAAAGGGAACAATCACAACATTGGTCGCTGTAATGAATGCACTATTTGAGACAGTGGTCATACTTTGTCCGATTGTTTGGGAGAAGAAAGCAAAGAAAAGAATAACCCCTGCAATTCCACCACGAATCCATTCTTTTTTTGTGATTTCCTTTAACTTATTCTTCATAAACATCAGCAATGCTAGTGCTGCAATGGGAAAACGGAAAGCCATAATAATCATAGGTGACATCCCTGACCCAATGGCGTATTCTGTTGCAATAAATCCGCTTCCCCAAATCATCGCCACCAGTAATAACATCATATCTGCCTTAAATCGAAAATTTTTCATCTTAGCCCTTTCATATTTTGTACGTTTTCTCGTTAACTTTATAGGTTATTTTTTTATCTATAGACTCCGCTTTAATGATAACATCTTCATGCGTAATTCTTATATGCAAAGGTACTTGTTCCCAAATGATGGAAAACTCAATATAGTCCCAATGTTTAGGAAGCCTTGGATTAAAGGTGAGAATACCCTCACGATCAACTGACATTCCTCCGTAGCCTAGGGTTACCGATTGCCAAGTTCCTCCTGTTGAAGCTGCATGAATTCCTTCTCTTGTATTTCCTTGGTTATCATAAAGATCAACATAAGCAGAACGTTCTAGATAATCATAGGCATGTTGTTCCTTTCCAACACGTAAGCCCATCATACAATGGATACTAGGACTTAAGGAAGAACGATGTAAAGTACGTTGTTCATAATACTCATAATTGACTTTTTGTGTTTCTTTGTCGAACTCATTCTCCAGCAAAAACATAAGCATAACAACATCAGCCTGCTTTAATATACAGGTCTGACTCCGCTTAATACCTTTTAAGGCATCGGGTAACAAGGGCATATTATTGGCATCCCACTCATGAATAATGGCATGTTTCAAATCAAAATAACCTTCAAACTGTTCAATCAAACCACTGGTATTATTCAAATAAATTTTTTCGCTGATAGCATACCATTGTTCATATTCTGATTCTGTCATTTGAATTTTTTTAAGTAAGGCATAATATACTTGAGATTCATCTTGTTTGTAACGTGTCAGGTATTCTAATGCCTTACGGATATTCCACTTTGCTAGATGATTGGTGTAGGCATTATTATCGACCGGTTCATGCCACTCATCGGGCCCGGTCACTTGATTAATCTCATAGTGGTCTTTTGTCGCACTATACTCTAAACGAGAAATCCAAAATCTTGCCGTTTCCACTATAATCTCAAGCCCTTTTTCTTTAAGAAAGGCTTCATCTTTGGTAAAACGATAATATCGGTCAACGCCAAATGCGACGGCAGCCGTCACATGATGCTCATAGTCCGCTACATAACACCGATAACAAGATCCGTCCGGTTCCACCGTCCAAGCCGGACACTCTTCATCTCCTGTATCTGCAGATTCCCATGGATACTTTGCACCTGCATATCCGTTAAGCTTAGCATTTTCTCGCGCCTTATCAATCAAGTTATGTCGGTAAGTCACCAGATTTTTTGCAACACCCGGGAAAACATAAGTGAAAAAGGGTAGTATGAAAAGTTCTGTATCCCAAAAAGCATGTCCACCATATTCTTCACCATGCATGAGTTTTGCACCGATATTCGTTCGGTCATCATCCATACTCGGAGTACTCATTAACTGAAAAATATTAAATCGAAGGGCGTGCTGCAACTTATCATCGCCCTTGATAACAAGGTCTGCCCTCGTCCATAGACGCTTATACTCTGCTTGGTGCATTTCAAATTCATTGTCAAAACCGCGTTCTAGAGCTTGCCGTAAATCATGGCTTGCATCATAAACGACAGCATCACTATCACGCCCTGTACGTATGCTTGCATATTTTTCAATCATAATTGTCTGCTTTTCTTTTACTTGTGCATCAATAAACTCACAGGCAACTTCACCGTATCGTCTGAATTTTCTGCTTTTTAAGATATTATTTCCTGCCATATCATAAACGGCAACCGCTGTTGTTGTTGCAATGGGTAATTTGAAATCCCGTGTTTGACTAAGTATGCTAGCGCCAAATTCATCAATAGGCTCTACTTCTAATGTCTCTAAATGTTTAACTCTAAATCTTGGGAAGTCCATAAAATTGGTTACACTTGCATCAATAATGTTTTCAAATTCAAAAAGCCCTTGGTAATTTATTGGTGTCAAATAAATGCGTAATAAACCAAGATTATTATGACCACGACTAAGAAATTTTATAAGCTCGACCTTTGTTTTTCGTCCATCATGAGCTGTTGTCACGTAGTGTTTAGCTAAAAAACCCTTTTTCATATCTAAGACGCGAATATATTCATCTAAGGATTGGCCACTTTCAATGCCAATCGGGTCGCGTTTGTAATACATCTTAAGCTTTGTCCAATCCGGAGTATTGCATAATTCTCTCTGAAATGCCTCGGATTTATCAAAAACACCGTGAATATAATTGGCCGGAAGGGACGAACGCACATCACCTTCTTCATGGCTGGCCCGATTACCCATATAACCACTAGCTAAGCCAAAGATAGATTCATAGGCCAAATTTTTCTGTGCGTCATAGCCATCTTCGATAACCAGCCATTCATCCTCAGATAAATAAGAGGCTACTTCTTCTGAAAACAAGTCTCTTTTGAACATAATTTACCTCGATTCCTCTATTCTATATGCTAACAGTTTAGACGCTTCTATAATTTCATTCTCCACATCAACACAGCCTTTAGTTGACGCAAAGGGTTTTATAACTAGGTCAAATGTAAAGTTCTTTGTTATAGCCTTGTATTGATTCATCCGATCCGGACCACAGCTTTGGCTTCCAAGTCCTGAATTAATCATATCGCAATTGACAATCAAATTCGAGGCTTTTTTAAGATCTGCCTGATGATTCGCTCGGTTTAATTCAATATCTGTCGTATCTCGAACGCTAAAATCCATGTTCTCGCTGGCAAACTGAATTCCACCCTTTTCACCCGATAAAGATGCCCAGCTAACATTGGTACGATTTCCATTTTCTTGAGGAACCATATAAGGAAAGCTTAATTGCTCATAAGGCATTGAATAAACACCTGCATATGCATTTTCCCTGCTGTCGCGATAACATTCCCCAGGGCCTTCACCCTTATAGGTCACATTGGAAAAACTTTTTGAAACTTCTAATTGTAGGCCAATTTTCGGCAGATGCTTAGGTGCAGGGCCCACAAATACACCGGACCATTCTAATCGAATATATCCATCTTGGGAAATATGATAGGTTAAATTCGTATTACATCCCCAACTAAGTCCGCGTGCACCTACACGCCCATGTACATCCACTTGTACTTCACAATCCGATTGTTGGTATTTTATTGAGTATACATTCATTGTCATCGCATGTAAATGCTGAAGTTCCCAATTTTCTTCATTTTTTACATCATTATCCGTATAAGCTCTAAAAAAGTTAACTTTAGGACCTTTCTCTATTTGTCTTACGCCATTCATAATTAAGTTCTGAATATATCCATCTTGTTTTGATATGCTAAGTTCAAATGTTTTTCCAATCACCTTTAATATACCGTTTTTTTCTTCAACATCAAGGGATTCTTTAATTCCAATTATTTCTTGAACCGTTTCCTTCAAGCTAAGGACATGATGCCCAAGGACTGTGCCCTCTGACCATCCGTTCATAGGCTGTCTAAATGTAAATTCAAGATGAAGATATGCTTGCATTTCTGATTCATAAGCTAATAGTTCTCCAGGGATATGCACAAATCCTTCTTCTTGGGGCCCAATTATAGGCATCGCTTCTGTTAAGCTAAGAACATGTTCATGATTATGTAGCAATTTATAGGTAATATCAATCATAGAAGTATCTATAAAATCAAATCGGTTTTTCACACCTACTTTTGCTTCTCGAACATCCCAGCTTGTGACCTGTATATGCTCAATCAACTTGGCATATTCTTCCAATCCTGGCGTTGGTTGATTATTGGCCATAACCATACCGTCCATACAGAAATTTCCGTTGTGAAAATCTTCTTCAAACTCTCCTCCAAAAAGAAAACGTTCTATTCCACATTCATCTTTTTGATATACCCCTTGGTCTTTAAACTCCCAAATAAAGAAGCCTTGTATTCTGTTAGACGTTTCCATTAGGTCTACATATTCTTTTAAGCTCCCTGGTCCATTCCCCATGGCATGTCCGAATTCACATAGGATATGGGGTTTCTTAATGTCTTCCCTATCCAATTCGTAGAGCTTACCTACACTTGAATACATTGTACTGGATACATCAACAGACTCATTATAAGCATCACCTTCATAATGGACCGGTCTTGATGGTTCATGCTTCTTGCACCATTCATACATGGCCTTAAAATTCACACCATACGCCGATTCATTTCCTAATGACCACATAACAACACATGCATGATTCCGATCACGCTCAACCATTCTCTCAACTCTATCAATATATGCATCCTGGTATATTGGGTCATCACACATGAGCGTGTCTGTTTTGACCACTTCTAAACCATGACTTTCAAGATCTGCCTCATCTATCACATAAATACCCAAGGCGTTACATAGATCATAAAAAAACGGATTATTGGGATAATGGGATGTTCGAATGGCATTCATATGGTAGTCTTTTATTAATTGAAGCTCTGCTAAAGTTTCCTCATAGGTAATAGCACGTCCTGACCACGCACTATATTCATGTCGATTAATCCCTTTTAGCATGAACCTTTTACCATTCAGCCGCAAATCGCCTTCCACAATTTCAAGATGTCTAAATCCGACACGTTGGGGAACAACTTCACAAATACTGCCGGTGTCATCTCTTAGCGTAAAAATGAGCGTATACAGTTTAGGCGTTTCACTGGTCCATGGTAAGATTTCTTCTATTGCGATAGGTCCTTTTAATGGCACTTCTTGAATCTCTTTATGGAGTTTATCCTCATCATAAATCCTTAAGGATAGTTGTCCTTGCCCTTCAATACTGATATTCGTATTCAAATAGCCTGTTTGTGTTTTCCAATCGTAATCCGGATCCAATATTAAATTCTCAATAAAACATGGTTTACGTTCAATTAAATATACATCTCGTATTATGCCACCTAGCCACCACATATCTTGAGCTTCCAAATAAGATCCGTCACAATATTGATATACAATCACATGAATATCATTTTCACCCATAAGTAGTGCTTTACTAATATCAAATTCACTGGGATATCGACTTCCCTGAGAGTATCCAATCAATTGTCCGTTAATATATACATGAAAGGCACTTTCAACCCCTTCAAAGCGAATGGCAAGCCTATCCGGTTTTTGCGCTAATGTAAACGTCCTATGATAAAGGCCTGTCTCATTTTTATTTCCTGATACATTAGGCACATCTACGGGAAAATCATACCACATGTCTGTATAGACAAACTTTCCATGGCCTTCAAATTGCCAATTTTTAGGAACTTGAATCGTGTCATAATCTTTAAGTTCACTCAATCGATCCAAATCGATGAGAACCGGCGATTCATACCATTTAAAATCCCATTCTCCATTTAACATCTTGACTCGCTTCGAATATGCCTTGTCATACTTTAACGCTTTTTCTTCATTTTCATATGGGTAAAAATGTACGCGACTCTTCTCTCTGTTTCTTGATAAAACTTTATAATTATTCCAATCATTATCATTTATGTTTAATATACTTTTTTCTCGTATCATGTTTATTCACCTTAAATCTCTCTATATATTCTCATATCATTCCTACATTATTTAATCCCTGACATTGATACACCTTCTACAAATCGTTTTTGGAAGAATAGATAAATAATTAACACCGGCAAAATAGTCACCGCTGTCGCAGCAAACAAACCACCATAGTTCACCGTGTTTTGTCCACTAAACATATTTAAGGCCACGGCCAAAGGCATTTTATCCTTAGTATTTAAGACTAAGTATGGCCAAAGAAAATCTTCCCAGTTCCACAAGAATAAAAATATGGCCAAGGCTGAGATCATATTCACTGACAAGGGCACCGCAATTTTATGAAAAATCGTAAATTCCCTTGCACCATCAATGCGAGCTGCATCAATTAATTCATTGGGTATTCCACTGATCATATACTGTCGCATCATAAAAATACCAAAAGATGAGTATAATGTCGGTAAAATAATAGCCCAATATGAGTCGATTAAATTCGCTGTATTTATCATCTGATACAAAGGAATAACCATAATCAAATAAGGCACCATCATGGTAAATAATATGATGGAAAAAATGAGTTTTTTTCCCTTAAAATCAAATTTTGCCAATACATAACCACATAATAAACTTGTATAAATACCTATTGCCGTTTTTACTGTTGCCAGGAAAATAGAATTCATAAAGTATCTTGCAATATTAAAACTTTCAAATATATCAAAATAATTTTCAATCGTCCAAAGATGTGGAAAAAAGGTTGTTGGAACCGATGTAATCTCCTTACTCGTCTTAAAAGTTGATAACATCAACCACAAAAATGGCAAAAACATAATTAAACCACCAAGAATCAAGAATCCATTTAGTACATATGAACTTATTTTTTCTATTTTCATGATTCATCACCTCGAGACAATACTTTTAATTGGATTGCAGTAATCAACAATATAATGATAAATAGAATAACAGATAGGGCCGATGCATATCCAAATCGATAATTCTCAAATGCTTCATTATAAATCATATAGGAAATAACATAGGTCGCCGTTCCCGGCCCACCTTCTGTCATCACAAATATTTGTACAAAAGATTGGAAGTAAGAGATTAACGACGTAATTACAATAAAAATAATTGTGGGCTTTAACATGGGCACTGTGATGTGTCGAAAACTTTTATATCCATTCGCTCCATCAATACTGGCTGCTTCATAGAGGCTCTTAGGAATATTCATCAGCGCCGCCATAAAGATAACAACAGCATATCCAACATCTTTCCATGCTGTCATAAAGATTACCGCCGGCATGGCCAATGTCTTGTCCATCAGCCAGTTTTTGCCTACAATACCAAATGCTGCCAAAATCATGTTTAACAATCCGACCCTTGGATGATATACCCATTCCCAGACCATAGAAACCGCTACAATGGGCATGATCACAGGTAAAAAATATAAGCTCCGAAGAATACCGTCATTCTTTTTCATGGCATAAAGACCTGCTGCAATCACTAATCCAAGTCCTGTTCGAAGTATAATCAAAGAAGAACTGAAAACAAGTGTGTTTTTAAGAGAAATCTTAAATAAGCTAGAACTTAGAATCGATATATAATTTTCAATGCCTATAAAATCCATAGTTCCTTGTAATGGATTCCAGTTACTGAAACTACCGATAATTCCATATCCCAAGGGTATAAAAAAGAATATAATATTAAAGATAATAAATCCTGACATTGCTACAAATACGATTAATTTTTTTTGATCATCGAATAGATGATGTTTTATTTTTCCAATCATCGCGCTCTTCCTTTTCTACTAAGAAAAGACAATAAGACACCTACAAACTTCACGATATCTTATTGTCTTATAATTTAGTAAGCCTTAATTAAAAGCTGCTTGTTCCATTTGATGCAATTCACTGACATCAATTGATTCGGCACTTATTTTCGCCTCTGCAACCGCTTCTGCTACCGGAACTCCTGTTAATGCTGATTCAAGCATTGTTCTATAGACTTGCTCTAGGCTACTCGGCACAATGACAACTTTTGCATTACCTGAATTATAGGCTTGTTGAACCGCGTATCCTGCTGTACCTTCTTCATAGACAATATCAACATTTGTGTTGTTCGCTGCTCCTGAATTCCCTTTAACTATAGCTGTAACCGTTTCTTCATCGGTTAACATAAATTCAACAAAATCATTAAGCACTTCGTATTTTTCATCAGAAACATTTTTACTGATACCAAAGGTTAACTCTGCGAAGGCATTTGTAATACCCGGAACTGGGAAGGCATGAAGTTGTGCTTCTTCCGGAGCCCAAAATTCCATCCAGCCTGCTCCATAAATAAATGCTGCCGAATCTTGGTACAAAGTATCTTCCGGACTATTTTGTCCATAGGTTAAGTAATCCATGTAACCTGCGTCGGTCCAATCAACGACTTGCTGTAAAGCTTGTTCACTAAATACTGCACCATTTTCATCAGTCAAACGTTCCCCTGCTTGATAAGCTAAGTCATATAGCATATGGAAAGAATAATCATATCCGATGATTCCATTTGCAGGATCATTATACTTCACACTTTCTGCAAAAAATTCATCCCATGTTGATGGAATACTCTCCATCTCCCCAACAATTTTTTTATTTGCATACATAATCATACTTGTAAATAAAGTCGGAACCACAATTGGTTTCCCATTATCGCCAAGATACATATCTGTTGTTGTTAGTTGACTCATTGTCTCTTCAGAGAGATTAAGTTCTTTCGAAATCGGACCTAATGTATCCATATAGGCTGTGTGGACATAAAAGATATCCGGTCCCCTGCCATTATTGACTTCAAGTGGTAATTTTGTAAAATAGTCCCCCCAGGGTTGCTGTTCAATAACGTAGTTAAATGTTTTTCCTTCTGCTTCCATTGCTGACTTATAGTTTTCAAACATATTGTAATAAAACGAATATTCAACATCATCGCCTGGAATCCATACCACAATTTCTTCTTCTAAGCTATTCGATGCATTTGTATTTTCTTCTGTTTCCGTTGAATTTGTGTCGCTGTTTCCACAGCCTACCATCGATATCATCAAAACAAAAATCAATAAACCCGCCAAATATTTTTTCATAATTTTTTCTCCCTTTTACAGTGGATTAGATTTATAATTGCTACATTCGAATGTAAATTACATTTATATATTACCA
>Ga0163223_100121_pt1 | contig 28212 bp, 32 predicted proteins | sample MSEWel2016_02_17_2_FD_113147 | JGI IMG/M metagenome (GOLD analysis project Ga0163223, IMG submission 113147) | Subsurface microbial communities from deep shales in West Virginia, USA - MSEEL Well Study Marcellus 5H_2016_02_17 ...
ATTCGAACTTTCATAGAATCAATCATCAGCCGTACCAAGCGGTCCGAGCAACTAAGGCTTGATTATTCCTTTATTTACAACTGACGACACGATATCAATGATTAAAAAAGGGGAAACTCAAATTCTGTCATGGAAAAAATCGGTTTGAGAATATTACACTTAGCAACAAATGCAAGCGGAATTTGTCAAGCTATTTGACAAATAAATAGCCTTGTATTACAATTGTATTACAAAGGAGTGATGTTATGATTAGTGTAAGATTACCTAAAGAATTAGAAGAAAGTTTAGAAGAATTAGCGGCGTACACACATAAAACAAAAACAGATATTGTTAAAGAAGCTGTGACGCAGTATATCATCGATACAAAGAGTAAATTATCTCCTTATGAAATCGGGAAAGATTTGTTTGGTCAACATGCAAGTGGAGAAGCTAATCGCTCAACTACATATAAGACGAGAATAAAGGAGAATCTTGGTGAAAAATTTAATCGTTGATGCAGGCCCTTTAATTGCATTGTTTGACAAAAGTGATCAATATCATGAAACAATATTACAATATATTGCTTCTTTTGAAGGAACATTAGTTACTACATGGCCTGTCGTAACGGAAGTTCTTCATATGTTGTCATTCAATGTTCAAGTTCAACTTGATTTTTTGACATGGATTGATATGAAAGGTCTGTCTGTAATAGATATCGATTCATCGCATTTAAAAAGGTTGATTGACTTAACAAAAAAATATGGAGATGTTCCTATGGATTTTGCGGATGCGACATTAATAGTTTTATCTGAGAAAATGCATTTAAATGAAATCTTAACCATCGATTCGGATTTTTATGTATATAGAAATATTCGAAATCATTATTTGCATAACGTTTTAGCTAAGTAAAGTAGGCCATAGAAAAGATATTTATAAATAAGACTAAAGATTCAATCCCAATTTATTTAGAAAGTGTGAGACGAGAATGAAAATACGCGTACCAAGTTACTATAAAGACTTTCAATGTATAGCATCCGCCTGTGAAGATACCTGTTGTGCAGGGTGGGATGTTGTTATTGATTCGCAAACCTATAAAACCTATCAAGATATGGAGGGTGCATTTGGAGACCGGTTACGGAGTAAGCTAGTGGCCGATCAAGATGGGGACAATATTTTTGTCTTAGACGGTGACCGGTGCCCCTTTTTAAATAAGGACTTGCTTTGCGATATACACAAAGATCTTGGTGAAGAATATCTATGCCATACCTGTAAGCAATATCCAAGATACAGGGAAGATTTTTTTGATTTAAAAGAAATGGGAATCTCCTTATCTTGCCCAGAAGCAGCTAGAATAATATTAGACCAGACAAAAGGAATGACTTTTGAACTGAGTGCGGATAGCCAAGTTGGGAATCCGGATGAGGCGGATGAACAAGAGCTACTTGAAGAATTTTTCCGCTGTAGGGATGCCATTATCCATATTCTGGAAATGACCAACCTGTCGTTAGGAGTGAGGGCAGGGATTGTGCTTAGCTTTGTCCAAGAACTTCAAGATAGATTGGATTTTGCTGAACTAGAAGCCCTAGCTCAGGTTAGACAAAAGTATGAAAAGCCTTCTTTTATTAGGGAATTGACTCAGGATCTAGATGCGTTTAAGGCGAATGAAGACCTTAAATATAACAATGTACATGCGTATTTTAAGACATATGCTAGTTTAGAGCATATTAACCCAAATGATCCATTAGACTTAGAGTATGGCTTAAGTATGTTTTGGAATACGCAAGCGGATAAAGCTTTTTATTTTCAAAAGCATAAAGCCTTTAACCAATATTACAAAGAAAAGATGCATGTTTTTCAAAATATACTCACATATTTTGTCTATCGATATTTTATGAAATCCTTTTATGATTATGATATGTCTTCAAAAATCAAGGTGGCCATGATGAGTACGATTATGATTAAGGAACTTGCAATTATTCGCTGGATTAAAAAGGGTGAATTCAGCCAAGCGGATATGGTGGATATAAGTCATAGCTATTCCAAAGATGTGGAACATTTAGAGAAGAATATCGAAACACTAGAGATAATATTTGAAACGCAAGAGGAATATAACATGGATAAAATCATAAATACACTCATGAATGAATATATGATAAACTAATATAAAAACACTATACAAGAGGAGTCAAATGATATATAAAAACAAGTACCGAATAATCATATTTATTGCAACTGTATTTATATGTTTTATAGTTATTTATCTGAATCTATTATCCCATCAAAAGACTCAAGAAATTTACATGACACACACTAAAAAAAATATTCTAAACCTTAAAAAAGATTTTCTTAAAGACACAATAGAGAATATGTTTATTGAAATGGATGAGATACGGGAAATAAAACATAGAAATTACAAAAAAAATACAGAGGCCAGATTAAGGTGGATGAACAACGAACTGGATTTGAATGAAAATGAATTTAATGATTTTTTTATAAATACATTTAAAGAAGATGAAATGGAAGGTATGTGGACAGCTCTATTATGGAATGACGCTACAGGCGAAATTCTATATGATTCTTCCGACTTAGATTCAGATAATTTGAATTATACAATAGATGAATTAAAAGATACGATTTTATCTTCCTATGCTCAAATTGAAAATGGATCAATCAAAGGAATTTTTGGTGTGAGTAATGCTTATATTGAACAAAGTGCTAAGAATGAAATTGGTAATATTATACGAAATAGAAAATTCTCTAATGATTCTTATATTTGGGTGAATGAAATAATAAACTATGAAGGGGGAGATGCATACGCAATCCGTAGAGTACATCCTAACCTAAAAGAGACAGAAGGAATGACTCTGTCTACAGGGATGCAGGATATTGCTGGTAACTTACCCTACTTGGAAGAATTGGAAGGAATACGAGAACATGAAGAAATTTTTTATACTTACTTTTTCAAAAAGTTCAACAGTGATGAAATATCAGAAAAGATGACGTATGCGAAATTATATAAGGAATACGATTGGATAGTAGCCATGGGAGTACATTTTGATGATATAGATCCGGTGGTTCAAAATATAAATAATGAAATCAGTGAATTATCAAAAGATACAATTATACAAACGTTAAAATACATTTTTAGTGTATTAATTCTCGGATTTTTAGTATTATATTTGCTTGAGAAAAGAAATTTATTGAACTCAACACACAATCTGGAAAAACAAGTAAATATTGATTTAGTGACGAAGACATTCAGCCGAAGATTTGGAGAAAAAAACATACAGGAATATTTTAAGCAGTATATATTAAATAAAAAAACAACAGCAATTATGATGTTTGATTTGGATGACTTTAAATCTATTAATGATAAATATGGTCATAATATGGGAGATGTAGTGCTTTATGAAGTTTGTCAGACCATTAATCAAATGAATCGAAGTTCGGACTTTTTAGTTCGGTGGGGAGGCGATGAATTTATCGGAGTTTTTCCGGGATTAAAAGAAGAAATTATTCCGGAATTTGGTCAAAAAATCATGGATGCTATTTCGTCACTAGAGATAAAAACGGGAGAAGGAAAGATAAAAGTTTCTATATCCGTTGGCTTTGCCGTGTTTGATGAAACAGATACGGATTATAATGACGCAATAAAACGAGCCGACGATGCCTTATACAAGTCTAAAAGGGAGGGCAAAAACAAAGTAACCATCAACACCCAATAACCCACCTTATGAAAGTAGGTTAATATGCAATATAGAGTTAATAATAAAAACGGTGAAAAATTATCGGTTCTTGGATTTGGATGTATGCGATTTTCTAAGAGCGAAAGTGACGTTGAAAAGCAAATCATTCATGCCATTGAAAATGGTGTGAACTATTTTGATACGGCCTATATATATCCAAACAGTGAGGTGATTCTGGGTAGAGTCCTTAGCAAAGGCTATCGGAAACAAGTAAACATCGCTACAAAACTGCCACCATACTTGGTCAAAAAATATGACGATTTCGACAAATTGTTTTATAAGGAACTTGAACGACTTCAGACGGACTATATAGATTACTATCTGATGCATATGTTAACAGATATAAATACTTGGAATCGATTAAAGGACTTAGGTGTTGAAAAGTGGATTGAGGAAAAGAAAACCAGTGGACAAATCAGGAATATAGGTTTTTCTTATCACGGAGGCAAAAATGAGTTTATTAAATTAGTCGATGCCTATGATTGGGAATTTTGCATGATTCAATACAATTATTTGGACGAGAATAATCAAGCAGGAAAAAGTGGTCTTAAGTACGCATCTTCCAAAGGATTACCTGTCATGATTATGGAACCTTTACGAGGTGGAAAACTTGTTAGCAATTTACCCAAGGAAGTTTACAAACAGTTTGACTTGGCCACAACAAAACGATCACCGGCCGAATGGGCATTGAAGTGGATATGGGATCAAGCAGAAGTAACCCTAGTTTTATCTGGCATGAATTCTATGGAAATGTTGAATGAAAACATGAGAGTGGCAAGTGAAAGCAAAATCAATACTCTTACAGACGAAGAAAGAGTGATGTTTGACAAAGTTAAAACGACCTTGCAAGAAAAGATTAAAGTACCCTGTACAGGCTGTAATTATTGCATGCCGTGTCCGGTTGGTGTTGATATACCCACCTGTTTATCCTGCTATAATGATATTGAAATTGAAGGCAGAATTGGTGCTTTTTCAAAATATATAATGCAAACAAGTCTTAAAAGCCAACCGCATAATGCCTCTCTTTGTGTCCAGTGTGGACAATGCGAAAAGCATTGCCCCCAAGAAATTAAAATAATGAAAGAACTAAAAAATGTCACAAAAAAGCTTGAAGGGTTTCACTATAAACCCATTCGAGCACTTGCCAAACGATTCATGAAATTGTAACGGATGATCTTATGGATTTTAGTGATGAATTAAGAGGAAACGTGAAGTTTTACAGGAGGAAAGATATTATGCAAATAGCATTAACAGGTAAATTGTCAAAAGCATTAGGAATGAAACCACCCGCTACAGATGAAAATGTAAATCCACTCTTTACTTGGACTGCAAACTGGACGAAAAGATACAAGATGCAATCAGAAATACACTGATGGCATATAACCTAAATGCAGAGATGGTGGATAAGTATTTAGATCTTGCAGGAGCATTTGAATATACTAAGAATAGTAACAGATATGCTGCAGCCTGGGTATCAAAGGCAGGTTTGGAGTGTGCTTTCCAAATTGGAAGAGAATATAATGGCATTGACAAGGTCTATAGTGATCTTGTAGGTGTAAGTTCTAACTATCGAATCGTTGACATATCTAATAGCAAAAGTCGAGGATTTTATCCATATAAGGCAATGATTAAGGCAATGGAAGAGCTGACAGGGATACAGCCATACAAAAGCCGTGCATTTGAACTGAGAATAACCCTCGATTTGGAAGTTTATACGGCGGAAAGAAAAATACTAGTTCCGGCAGACATGAGCTTTACATATTTTCATAAGCTGATACAGAATATTTTTGACTGGAATAATTATCATCTCTATGACGGTGAACTTCCCTATCTTTTAGAGGCAAAAGGGCAAACGCCGCCTGAAGATGTCGGTGGTGTTGGTGGATTTATTGAGTTCAGAAAAATCATGTTAGACAAAGACAATCCCAATCATGAGGCAGCAAAAGAATGGGTGAAATTCTGGACGCCGGAACTCGGCGAGTGGAAAAGTCGTCCGCAAGTAATTAATATCTGGTGGTAGGTATAGTATTTAATTATGAAATAGAAGGAGCAAACATGGACGATTTAAAAAAAGTATATCCAGAATGCAAGCAATTTATTAATGGAAATGGTCCGAGAAATATATCCGTACTAACAGAGGCTTTTGAAAAGGTTGATATAAATACAGCAAGCGATATGTATGGACAAGGTGTATGGATTGATGAATTTCAAGAAGAACTCGCAAGAGAAGCAGGAAAAGAAGCTGGCGTTTTTTTCCCCAGTGGAACAATGGCGCAGCAGATTGCTCTTCGTATAGCTTGTGATCAAAAAAACATTTATTCAATCGCTTATCATCCGTTGGCGCATTTAGAGATACATGAACAGGATGGTCTTAAGAAGTTGCATCAGATTAAAACAATCCTCCTAGGAGATCAAGAGAGACTCTTAACGTTACAAGACATTAAGTCTATTGAACAACCGATCAGCTGCATACTGATAGAACTGCCTCAACGCGAGATGGGAGGATATCTTCCGGATTATGCTGATCTTGTTGAGATATCAAGGTATTGTCAAGAAAAAGGTATTCATCTTCATTTAGATGGTGCTCGCTTATTTGAAGTCCTTCCCTACTATAAAAAAACACTTCAAGAGGTATGTGCATTATTTGATAGTGTATATCTTTCTTTTTATAAGGGCATTGGGGCTGTTGCAGGTGCTGTTCTTTTAGGAGATCATAACTTTTGCAAAGAGGCAAAAGTGTGGAAACGTCGATATGGCGGTGACCTGATTAGTTTATATCCCTATATAATTCCTGCAAACTATTATATGGATCGACGCCGCCCATTAATGGAGACATATTATGAAAAAGCTAAAGACCTTGCCGCTTTGTTGAATAAGATTCAGGGTGTTGCTACTTACCCCCAAATCCCAGTATCGAATATGTTTCATGTATCGATTGAAGGTTCAAGAGAAAAACTTACGGAAGCTTTGGTGAAGCTTTATCATTCAACAGGTATAGGATTGACCAATAACATAAAGGAAAAAGTGGGAGGTCAATGTTTTTTTGAAGTGTCTATTGGAGATGCATTATTAAAACTAGAAGATCATGAAATCGATGATTATTTCAAAGAATTTGACGAATTATTGAAAAATAATAAATAGTTGTACAGTTTTTAAAGGGCAAGCCCATAAGCTTATAGTTGCTTAATTACAACTGCATGCCCGAGAATTTCTTTAGCTTCTTTTTTTACTTGGCTTATATACTGTGATAATTGACCAACACTATCAAATTCTTCCATTGGTCCATACACACCTGCGATTGATAATGTCAGCAAATGAAACCGCTGCTCTACGCCATCTCTTCCTTTTGAGATAATATATCCATTAATATAATCTGTTTTTGTATAGAAGGTCTGTCGATTTTGTTCAAATGCATGGATAATTTCTTGGCAAACTTTTTTTACGCTATTATAGTCCGCTTCAATGACAAAAAGAAAATCATCTCCACCAATATGTCCAATAAATGGATCATTTAAAAATTTTGTTTTCACAACCCGGGTTATTAAGTCCGCTACATTTTTTAAAATAATATCTCCTTTTTCAAAGCCATATAAGTCATTATATGGCTTAAAATAATCCAAATCTAAGTAGACAACAGCACATCGTTTATTTTTTTTGATTACATCCTTCAAAACATGATTAATGACTATGTTTCCAGGAAGATAGGTTAATGGATTCATCTCTTTTGCCATTTTGGTTTGTACTGTAATTAGGACGCGTAGCAATTGGTTAATAGAAATAGCTCCATATAAGCTTCCGTTTTTAGTTACAATGATAATATCGTATGTTTTACTCCGTTCTCTAGACATAGCTTTTTTCGAAACATCGGCTATATTTTCATGATAGTCGACCATTAAAAAATCGGTATCCATCACATGACTGATTTTTTTGTTGGCATATAAAGAATGGCCGTATTGTGTTGACAAAATATAAAGCAAGTTTTCTCGCATGATAATTCCAAGAGGTTTGTTGTTCTTTACAATACTGATTCCTTCACAATAGCCTTCTTCGAATAATTCTTTGACTTCTCGACAGCTAATCTCTGAATCTACTACACAACTTGTTCCGACAAAAGTTCCAATCATATTTTTGGGATCACTAAAAATATTGAGTTCATCCCGATCAAGATTAAAGGCGCTGATAGTTTCTAGCACATCTTTTCGCAAAGGTATAAATTCCTTTTTAGGTCGTTGTAGATAGTAGCCTTGACCGTAATGAACACCAAGTTCTATGAGTTTTTTTAACTCGTTCTCTGTTTCTATCCCTTCAGCAATTAAACGAATGTTTGTTGTAAGTGAAAAATTCAAAAAAGCCACAATCAGCGCTTCTTTAATTGGGTCTTCGTCAATATTTCGTATTAATTCCATATCAATTTTTATAAAATTAGGTTTGACTTCTTGGATCGTTCGAAGCCCTGAATAACCGGCGCCAACATCATCGACAGCAATTTGATAATTCTGAAGCCGGTAATGATTAAGTATTTCATTAAATGCAGGATAGTCAGTAATCAAGGTTCTCTCGGTTAACTCAAAAACAACATTATTCGGAGAAATTCCTTTTTCTTTTAATACCTCTAATGTACGTCCATAAACAAGAGATTCATTTTTAATAAAATTCGGATTAATATTAATAAAGATTTTTTTATGGGCGTCAATATCTTGTAAATTAAGAATTGCCTTTTTTCGCATAAGATAGTCAAGTTCGTAGGATATACCTTGTTTTTCGGCCTCTTGTATCATGGCAATTGGTGAAAATAACTGTGACCATTCCGGCCCACGACTTAAGGCTTCGTATCCCATAATATTGCCGGTAACTAGATTGACAATGGGTTGATAGAGTGTGATGATATCTTCATCTTCAAGTATTTGATAAATTGATTTATCCATGTGATTGCTCCTAAGATTTTTCTAGAATAGTTTTACAATACCATACAAATAAAGTAAAGTCTTAATTATCGATAAGTCTTTACATAGTTCACTAAACATTTACATTGTATGTCAGGCATTGTAAACATTGATGATGACTTGAAGATTCATTACTTTCAGTTGCCAAAAATCCATGATATAATGGTGTTAGGTGAGGTAGTAAATTAAATAAGAAAAAAAGCCTGAGAGTTTTACCTTAGCTTTTCCATACGACGGTCCACGAGCGCAATGATGTCGGCACAGTCTTTTAATTCTTGGATTACATGGGCGGCGTCTTCAACTTCTTGTTTGTATTTAAGTTTATGTTCAAGACTGGCCCAATAATCCATAGCTATGGTTCTCAGCTGAATTTCAACCCGCATCATTTTTTTTCTTTTAGCAAGAAAAATAGGGATTTCAATGATCAAATGCATACTTCGATATCCGTTTTCTTTTGGATTACGAATATAATCTTTTTTTATTATTAAAGTTACATCATCTTGTTGAAGTAAAGCGTCTGTGAGCTTATAGACATCTTCTTGAAAGGAACAAATAACTCGTACTCCAGCAATATCGTTGATATTGCTGGCGATGGAAGCTTCTGTCATCGGTAAGCCTTTTCGCTGCAATTTTGCAAAAATACTTTCAAAAGATTTTTCTCTGCTCTTTATGGATTCGATGGGATTGCGATCAAATAGAATGGACATCTCTTCATTGAGTACATTAAATTTGGTTTCGACTTCCATAAGAGCGCACCGATAATAGGACATCAACTCTTGAATTGGCAATAATTGTTGGCCTATGGCATTGAATTTTTCTGCTTCACTCATTGAAGGGTCGGTGATGTTGTCGTTAATAATTTGTTTTGCAATGTCTAGTCTGTTAATTTCCATTATTCAACCTCGACATTCGATACTTCATTGGAATCATTAGGATCTATTATATTCATTGTAATTGCTGTGGCTTCAGTAACATTTATATTATTGGAACTTGTCGTTGTATTTTCATCAAAAGAAGTTAGGCTTATACTCAGTGCTAGTGCTAACATGATGGGTATATGTTTCATACTATTGTCCTCCTCTATTTCCTAGATGTCATTGTATAAATGTGTTATAAATCTACATTAGCAGATAAATCTTAAAATCAACTGAAATAATTATTAAAATTCATAGAATTATTATTCGTTTCGTTGTACCGAATCAAAACTTTTTGATTAAGAAAGTGAGGAAAAATATGAACAATGATCAAAACTGTATTATTGACTATATTGAGCAACAAGATGATAATATACGTCCGCTCTTATATCAGGTTCATGAAGCTATTCGTGGTGTTTTGCCAAAAGCCGAAGAACGAATATCTTGGAAGATGCCAACCTATTGGGACGGGCGCAATATTATTCACTTTGCTGCCTTCAAAAAACACTTGGGTATATATCCAGGTCCGGATGCCATTCTTCATTTTTCGGATGAGCTAAAAATTTATAAAACCAGTAAAGGTGCAATCCAACTACCATATGATAAACCAATACCGATTGAGCTCATCAAAGATATAACTTGGTGGTGCTATCAAACAGGAAATCATCATTGACTTTTTATAGGAGAATTATATGAATCTATTAATGTTTATAAATCAGGTTGATGCTTTGACAAAAAAGCTAGACTACCAACAGTTGAAGCTGTTTTTGCATGAAACAGCTCGGATTTTGCCGGAACACGAACGGAGTGTTTTTTTAGAAAGAATGCAAGCCTTTGCAGATGGGGAGAGGTCGGTAGGTAGTACAATTGTTGATGATAGGGACCTAAAACGAGAATATGAGGAAATTGATAAAATAATTACAAAAATCGAAGAAGGTGAGTGTGTACTGCATGAAATTCTAAATGAGGAATACGATGATTGGTATCATGGAGATGAGGAAGAATTTTATTATGAAGACCCGGAAAAAATATTAAATACGATTGAAAGTATTTGCGGTTATATACACAAATGTGTTGATCAGGAAAAATACGATGAAGGAGCTAAGATGGGTGAACGCCTGATGGCGCTCATGATTCAGACAATCGGTGATTATGGTGATAATGAATTATCCTTTTCAGATTTGGTGGCAGAAAAACTCATAGCTGTGAATTCTAGAAAGACCGTATTGGAGATACTTTTTTGTTCATATCATGTGTATCCCATGGAAGAGAGACCAGAGATTATTTTCATTATTTTGTCAAATTATGGATTAAGTGATATCAAGCTGGAACATATTTTCCAGTATGGAAGTGAAGAATTGGAGGGAGTTGACGAGTTTTTAGATGTACTAATTCGGTATTTGGGAGAAAGAACAGGTAGGATGGCAGAAGAGCTAATAAAAGAAGCAATGGCCCTTAAGAATGATCCGGAAGTAAGCATTAATATTGCAAAGACTTATGCTGAGACACATCCGGGTATGTTGTTGCAGTTGTTGACAGATGGTCAAGGACGGTCCAGTGAGCATATGTTGGATTTAGGAATGAGGGCATTGGATTTAATCGACAAGAAGTATCTTATCCGTCGCGAAGTTGCATTGATAACCGCTGTATATGCTTCAATTCTTGGAGAAGACAATAAGGTAGAAAGCTGCTATATTGAAGCCTTTCGTTCAAAGACCAGTGCAACAGACTATTTAAGAGCGCTACTAGAATGTGAGGACAGAGACAAAACTAGAGAAAATTTACAGGAAATATTAAATGGGATTTTGATAAACAACAATTCATATAGAAATGACTTTTATGCAAATTCTGAATTGGCCGAAAATAAGGTAACTAAAGAGACTAACAGTGTTTTGGAGTTTTTAAATGGCGAGTTTGAACATGTTTTGAATCGTCGTATGAATAAAAAAGAAGCCCTTGGTTGGTCAGGAACATTTATGAAACAAGGACTTGCCTTGTTTATATTGTTACTGTTTCGAGGCGAACAACTTCAATCCGGTGGAAGGAGTATGTTGGAATCAGCCAAATTTTATCTTGATTTTAGTTCACAAGCTTATGAAGCGGGTTTTTTCGAGAAAACATGTAAAAGTGACAGTGACTTATTGTTGGAATGTATTCTCAGGTGGAAAGAAACAGTTTCAATAGATGAACCATATGCCGAAAAAGTAATTTTAAGGCTTGAAAAAATGATAGAAAGACGTGTGGCAGGCATAATGGAAGCCAACCGTAGAAATTACTACGGTGAGTGTGCGGCATTTATAGCGGCACTTGGAGAAGTTAAGGAGTCAAGAGGAGAACAAAGTGAAAAACAGCGGTTTATGCATTATTTTAGGAAAAAATACCCTCGAAGGTCAGCTTTTAAGGCGGCACTTGAGATGTATGGGTACACAAATTAAAGCGATATAAGGAATATATTATTGAGAAGGATTTTATTATGTTGCATATTAAGACAATTTAGCGAAAGAGGACGATATGGATATAGAAAGAATGCGAACACTCATGAAACGACTTGCCATGATTTTTATAGGAACGCTCATATCAAGTATAAGTATCAATGGTCTCTACATCCCAAATAATATTCTCTCTGGAGGGTTTACAGGCATAGCTATTTTATTGAACTTATCTTTGGGTTTTGATATATCACTGAGCATTCTTCTTTTGAACATTCCTATTTTTATTCTTGGATATAAGTTAATCCATCGAGAGTATATTTTTTATAGTTTGGTTGGAATGATTTCACTCTCCCTGTGCCTTACTTTGACAAAAGGTGTGACAATTCATTCGGATCAAATGTTAACGACCTTGCTTTTAGGGGGGATTTTAAACGGATTGGGGTTTGCTCTTGTATTTAAGTCAGAGGGCTCAACAGGAGGCAATGATATTATTGCAAAAATTTTCCAAAAGCGGTATATGTATAGCATTGCTACCGTGGGATTTGCATTTAATATTATTATCATTAGTTTATCCGCGATTTTTTTTGGTATAGATATGGCGATTACAACCTTAGTTGCAATGTACGTTACATCGACAACGATTAAATACTTGATGGAGGGGCTTAATTATAAAAGAACAGTATTTATTATTACAAGTAAAGAAGGCCCGGTATCAGAGGCTATTAACCGAGAAATGCGTCGAGGGTGTACCTTGATTAAGGGGATGGGATCATATACCCAAAAAAACACTTATGTACTCTATACGGTCATTAGTATTGGACAATTAGGAGCGCTAAAACGGATTGTGAGCAAGATTGATCCTCAAGCGCTTATTAATGTCATGGAATCACATATGGTGTTCGGCAATGGTTTTCTCAACATCCATGATGAATAGGTGCAAAAATAAAGAAACTTCAAATGATAAGCAAATACGGAAGGAGTTCAAAAGATGGCAAAACATAATATTTTTACAATGTCTTTTTCAAAAATATATCCACTTTATATAGTCAAAGCTGAGAAAAAGGGACGAAGCAAGGAGGAAGTGGATGAAATAATATGTTGGTTAACGGGATATAGACAGAGAGAGCTAGAGGCCTGTATCAATGAAGAAGTGGATGTAGAAAATTTTTTCAAAAATGCACCACAGTTTAATCCCGCATCTGATCAGATCAAGGGGCTTGTGTGTGGTATTCGTGTAGAAGAGATTGAAGATCCCATGATGCAAAAAGTGCGTTATCTAGATAAATTAATTGATGAACTTGCCAAAGGCAAGAAGATGGAAAAGATATTAAGAAGGAAATAGGACACCTAGTTCAGGGAGGTATATTGATGAGTATTAATAGACAAGAAAGTCCGATGGATGCCAAAAATCAAACCAATATTCTCACAAGATCTGCCTTCGCTCTAACCATATCTGTGGTGAGTCTTTTGCTTTTTCGAGGGACAACGAGTCTTGTTTCTGCCTTTATCATTCCTGTAGTCATTGCACTTTTTTTAAAGCGGAATGAAGTTTTATCTTTTGTCTATATAGCCACCAGTCTTATTATGATGACTGTCTTGTTTTTTCAAACTCAAATCATTTTTATAATTGGATATTTGTTACTTTCCCTTGTTCTTAAGTATTTTTTGATGGATTCAGCGATGAAAGTGAAAGTTTCATTCACAGGGATTTTGAAGTATCTTCTTGCAGTGATGACAATATTATTTATGGGTATTTGGCTAACCCAGATGATATTTCTGATTCCTTTGCACGATATGATGTTGAGATTTTCCAATAATCACCCCCTCCGATACTTGGGGATTCTCCTAGTGGAAGGAATAGCCATTACAGTGGTTAATCTATTCTTTTTAAAAGCAATGACTTCTAGAATAAAGTTCTAACAGGGGGGTTAATGTGAAGGAGAATAGTGATATGACAATTATAGAAACAAATCGACTGATTTTGAGATTGCTTGAACTTGCGTAGAATATATAGGTAAAAGTAGACCTATCAATGTATTAGGAGCTTCACATTTTCCAACAAATATGGAAACATATAATCGATGGGCCAATGAAGTTGACCAATTTATCAAGGAATTAAAATGAGAAGGGAAGTTGTGATGACAGAACTTAATATGGAGAACCTTTAAATGAGCAGCTTGTGTCAAAGAGTGTTGATGCCATTCGCCAAGCCGATATGCTAATCATCGGTGGTACGTCTTTGAGCGTATATCCGGCAGCAGGTTTAATCAACTACTATCAAGGAGAGAACCTTATACTGATTAACAAAGGAGAAACACCCTATGATTCAAACGTTGATTTACACATCAGAGGAAATATCGGTGAAGTTTTTCAAGAATTGATGTAGGACAGGGGGAGTAATTCGAGTGAAAAAAATACTTATTGGACTCTTGGCTTTTATTATCATATTGAGTCTTGGAGCGGTAATTTATATTAATGATTATTATGAGGCGAGTGGCTATGTTCATGCGCTGATGGAAGAAAATAGCTCGAGAATCACTACAGAAGGACAATATACGTCGATACGACCTAAAGAAGTCTTCGACGAGCCGATCGGTATGATTTTTTATCCAGGCGGAAAGGTTGAAGCAATCGCCTATATGCCCTTATTAATGCAACTAGCAGACCAAGGAGTTAGACCTGTTTTAGTCGAAATGCCAGGGAATCTGGCAGTGCTGGATATTAATGCAGCAGAAGATGTTTTTGGCATGTATCAAGAGATTGAACATTGGTACATTGCAGGGCATTCCCTTGGAGGTGCTATGGCAAGCCAATATATGGAGAAAAATCATGATAAGGTGGAGGGTTTAATATTACTTGGAGCATATCCGGTAAATAATGCACCTGTAGACACACTGGTCATATATGGGACCCATGATTTATTGTTGGATCTTGAACAAGTAGCAAAAGCGGATCAAGTTTATGAAATCAAAGACGGTAACCATGCTTATTTTGGTGATTACGGAGAACAAGAAGGAGATGGAAAGGCGCGCATTAGCCGTCAACAACAACAGGAAGAAACTGTAAATCGCATAATGGAGTTTATTGAGAATATTAGCTGATATATCCTTGACGTTCATTTACACAAAGCGGGTTTAAAAGAACCTGATGTTGTCCAACCGGATTTGTTAGTGGTTTGTGATTTGGAACTTGGGGTAAATGAGAACGGACGTTATATTGGAACGCCAACCTTAGTTGTTGAGATTTTATCAGGAACTACCCGTTCAAAGGACATGGTAGATAAACTGAATAGTTATATGTTATCAGGAATAAAAGAATATTGGATTGTTGATACAAAATATAATAAAATTATCGTTTATGAATTCAAGGAAGAAGTCATTGATCGAATGAAAGTATTTGAATCCGGAATATGTAAATCGTTTTTCTTCGACGGGTTAGAGCATTTTATTATTACATAATACTGAATTCTTAAATTTATATATTGCAATAATAGAATATAGTTGCTATAATATCTACATATTAAATTAAAAGATTTTTAAGGAGGATTAATTTAGAATGGATATGTCAACAATTATTCTATATGGAATTGCACTTATATTACTTGTGATTTCGGTCGTTAAAGACAGAGGGAAAACAAAAAAAGCGATAAAGAAAGGCTGGATGGCTTTTATTAAGATTTTGCCGGTGTTAATTCCTTTGTTTCTAATCGTTGGAATAGTACTTAGTATAGTAACCCCTCAAACAATAAAAACGGTGCTTGGTGAAGAATCTGGAATTTTAGGTGTTCTCACAGGTATGCTTGTGGGTTCTATTGCGTTTATGCCTCCGTTTGTAACCTTTCCCTTGGGAGCAGAGCTGTTAGATAATGGAGCGGGCTATCCACAAGTTGCAGCCTTTGTTACGACATTGATGGCCGTTGGTTTGGTCTATTGGGCAGCTGAAGTGAAATTTTTTGGACAAAAAGCGGTCGCATTAAGAAACGGACTTGCATTTCTTGCTTCCGGAATTGTGGCTATAGTTGTATGGGGGGTATTATAAATGAAGCAAAAAGATATTTTGTTGTCAATGTTTAAAAGTAAAATGTTTTATATATCACTGATTCTCTTAATAGGATTATTTTTATTGGATGTTGTTGGTGTAAAAATTGGTGCAACAGTAGCTGATGAAAAAGCTTCACTAGGAGTCTCAGCGTTGGTTTCGGCATGGTTTCAATTTGTATCAATGCTAAAAATTGTTCCTCCGATTTTTTTGATGATTGGATTGCTCGACATATGGGTTCCAAGAGAAACGATGATTAAATTAATGGGAGAAAAGTCAGGTCCAGTTGGTGTTTTAATTGCCTTTTTTATCGGAACAATGTCAGCAGGACCTTTAATCGCTGCTTTTCCGGTCGCGCAAATTATGCTTAAAAAAGGCGCGCGATATGCTAACGTATTGTTTTTCTTGACAATATGGGCAAGTGCAAAGCTTCCGATTTTATTTTTTCAAGCGACGACGCTAGGTGTTGAATATACGATTATAACAAATATAACATTGATTCTCGTATACTTAATTGGAACCTATGGAATTGAAAAGATCTTAAGCCATGAAGAAAAGAGACAAATATATGTAATTGCAGAAAATGCTTAATACGTAAAGGAGTTAAAAAAATTCTTGAGATGGAACGAAATCATTGGTTGCAACGTCTAATAAGAAGAAACTAAAAACGTTACAACAAGGAGGAAAGTATATGTTAAAAAGAAAAATCAGTCTAGCAGTTAGTATGATATGTTTATTAACAGTGCTTCAAGTTCCTGTAAACGGACAAGAATTTTTTCTAGATATTGCTAATCATGAATACGAAGAGGATATAAATCGCATGTATGAGGAAGGCTATGTCCAAGGTGTGGGCAATGGTGAGTATCGACCAGATGCGCTGCTGACAAATGCGCAAGCTATTCAGTTGGCGGTCAATGTATTTGATTTGAATTTAGATCGCTTCAAGTTTGTTAAAGAACCGCTTGCAAGGGATTATTTTTCAGAGGCGGATAATATGTCGTGGTATGCAGATGCCTTTATCATTGCAGGGGCAAATGGTGTGGATGCGGATCAAGACTTAGTGCCGGCAGAGCCAATATCTAAAGAAGGTTTTAATCGCCTCTTCAAGCTAGAAGGCAAAATAGCAGAAGATAGTAGTATGAATGCTCAAGACAGCTTGACTCGTGGACAAGCAGCGAACATTATTGTCGAGTCTTTGGATTCAAAACCATTTGAGGCATCCTTAGATTATGAAGCGGCACCAGATGCAATCGAATTCATTTTTGATATACACAATCAAACCGAGTCGGATCAAATGATTACCTTTAGTTCAAGCCAAACGTTTGATTTTAATGTCTATAATAGTGATGGCGAACAGGTATATAATTGGGCAAGTGTTCGAAGCTTTCTCATGATGATCCAGGAAGTGAGCATTGAAAAAGAGGCTTATGTTCGATATGTGGAATCGTGGGATTATACAGGTGCATCCGGAGAAAAACTTCCGGCAGGTACATATAAAGTGGTTTTTACCAGCCAATTCATGTTTGAAGAAGAACAGGTAGAAGTAAGCGATGAAGTAATTATTGATATTCCATAAGTAAATATATAAAATATAAAAAAGCCAGATGAAGTCAATCATAAATGACTTCATCCGGCTTTTTCTATGCTTATCTTTTCTTTAATGGGAAGAGCGGAACAGTTCCGTTTGCAACATCTTTTAAAGATTCCAGTTCTTCTTCACTAAGCGTTAAGCCTTTGCTTTCAATATCTACAGCCCATTTAAATGCTTCGAAATTTCCGGGGGGTATGATGATGTCGACACCTTGAGATACGGAATAACTTACCGCTTTGCGTGCGAGTTCGAAGTCTTCAATCGGATGATACCATGCTTTTGGATGGTCTACGTCATCGCTTGGCTTATGTTCACATAAGGCCATGGACTTAATTCCGATAACCGTCATATTCTTTTCCTTAGCTTTTTTAAGGACATGCATACCATAGCCATTTTTAATCATGGACACAAAATTAAAGGGGAACATAATCGAATCAAAATTATAACGTTCCATTAAGGCGAGTGCTGCTTCAGTCGAATGAGCGCTAAAGCCAATGCGCTTAATAACGCCGTCTTTTTTGGCCTTTTCAAAGACTTCAAAGGCGCCATCAGGCCCAAAAATTGTCTCCACATCCTCCAAGTTATATACCGCGTGCAGTTGATATAAATCAAAGTAATCCGTACGCAAGTTTTCAAGAGATTGATCTAATAATCTCTGTGCACCTTCTTTGGTGCGATCTTCTGTTTTACATGCCAAAAAAACATCTTTTCTGTAGGGTTCAAGTGCCGGCCCAAGTCTGCTTTCTGCATTGCCATAGGTGGGAGCAACATCGAAATAGTTAACGCCCATTTCTATAGCTTCTTTTACAAACCGATTGGCGTCTTCCTGTGTTTCATCCATAACAATGACACCGCCAAAAGCGATTCGTGACAATTCTTCTTGGAATACATTAATTTTTTGCATATACTTCCTCCTTTAAAAATGTGTATGAATTAAAGCATAGACTTCTGATGAATCTTTAGCTGTTAGCAGCAAGTTGATAAAATCCTCGTTTTGGATAAGATATGAAAATTCATATAATGCATCAAGATGTTCTGTCTCATCAAAGGATGAAAAGGCTAGAATAACTTGAATGGTTTTATTAAAGGGTGTTATGACGCTTTTATCTAATATGATCAAGGACATCCCTGTTTTGAATATGTTATTGTCATTCTTGGCATGAGGAATAGCGATGTTTTCCTTAATAATCATATAGGATCCATATTGGCGAAAAGCCCCTATAAGTTCATTAATATATGTGCTTTTCGTGCACTGGGTATCCACTAATATATTTCCGGCTATAGCAATTGCGTCCTCCCAACCGTCAACATGAACATTTGTTCGAATATTCTCAAGTGGAAGTAGGGATGAAAGACTTTGCTTTTTTTCGGCGAGATCATCAATAAGTAAATTTCCTAGCCGTTTTTTGAGTAAGTTGGATACATTTTCTTGTGTATCATAATCCATGTTTTGATTAAGGGTATCTAGTATTTCAGATAAAAGGATGGTTTGATTAATCTCGGTGAAGCCATTCTTTTTTAAGGTTAACAGATCTTGTTCATTCAAAATAGGATTGACTAAAATTACATTTTTACCCGGTGGGGCAATATTAATTGCCGTCGTTGTAATGATGGCATCAATGGCCGAGTAATCCTTGAATCGTTTTAACTGATGCAGGGGCAATATTTTTACAATATTCACATTGAATTTTTGCTTCAATTGTAGTGTAAGTAATTTTGAACTGCCATACCCGTGAGCGCAAATAACAATAATGTTTTTTACCTGATGTGATTTATAGTTATTACGTTCGATAGAGGTGACAAAGGTGAGCGTAATATCTATTTTTGACTGATTGTCTAATTGTATGAACTCGGACTGAGGAAGTTGCTCAAGAGCTCTTTCAATATAATTATACATCATTTGCTGGTCTGTGTTCAAGTGGGCAAGATTTAATTCGTGTCGGGTATAAGTTTGTATCTCATTCAACCATATAGGTTTTATCAAAATAATTAAATCCTTGTTTTTTATAGTTGAACGACTGATTTCAAGCATTTTGCTCATGGAAGATAAATTAATCTTACAATTGAAGGCAATCGAATGAAGCATGAAGTTTCGCCTAGCTTCATTGCTATAGAGAACAGTGTCCAAAGAATTAAGAAATTTCTTGATTTCAGATTTGTTTATTAATTCAAAAGTGCCTTTATTTGTTTTTCTTATTTTGGGTAACTGATTTGAAACCAATACGTCATTAATATGCTTAATATCATATCGGATGCTTCTTTCAGTTAACATGTGACCTCCCGACATATTGACATAGGAATGATTTTATTGAAAAGAATGCTTGTGCAAAATACTGTTTTTATCTTGTGGAAAAACAAGGTAATAATAAAATATTACATAAATAGTATAGCATGATTTGTAAAAATGTTCTACCTGCACAAAATTTCGAAATAAATGGAAAGGATTAGGACATTTACAATAAAGGAACATGGAAATATAATGAATATATAAACAAAACAAACAAGTTAAACAAAGCAAACAATGAAATGAAAGGAGTAGAAAATGCTAGAAAAATATATTGAAGATAATATTCAGGTGGTTGATTCCATATCAACATGGCAAGAATCTATTAAATTAGCTTCTCAAAAATTATTGGAAAAAGGTTATATTACAGATGCTTATGTGGACGCCATGATTGAAAATGTTAATGAAAACGGTTCCTACATTGTTATTATGCCGAAAGTGGCATTGCCCCATGCTAGACCTAAAGATATGGTAAATAATACAACCTTATCCATTTTAAAAGTTAATGAGGGCGTCATGTATCCGGAGAATAAAAAAATATGGTTAGTTATTGTCCTGGCGGCCATTGACAGTGAAGCACATCTTGAGATTATATCCGAGCTATCTGAGATGCTTGTTGACGAAAGTCAAATAGAAAAACTTTTGAATGCGACGAGTGTACAAAAAGTCAAAGAAGCATTGGAAATGGTATAGATATGAAGATGCAAGTGAAGGTCAATGGATTTGAGTATGAGATTGAATATTCGGACCACATGATAGAGACGATCATTAAGCCGATGATTAACCAATGGACAATTATTCGAAAGAAAAGTGAACATCGGTGTATTGTTTTTCTCGCGGCGCCACCAGCTGTAGGTAAATCGACCTTAGCATATGCTATTGAACGTTTATCTCACGATATGAAAAATGTTATACCGGTTCAAAGTTTATCCTTAGATGGTTTTCATCATAAAAATGAATATTTGAAAAAACACAACTTATCAGATATAAAAGGTATGCCGGAAACATTTGATTTAGAAGCTTTTAAAGCGAAGCTGAAACGGCTCCAATATGAAAATTTGCTATGGCCGGAATATGACCGTACATTACATGATGTTGTTGAGGAAGGTGTAATAGTTGAATCAGAAATTGTTTTGATTGAAGGTAACTGGCTCTTGCTGGATGAAGATGGATGGAGGGATTTAGACCAATATTGTGATTACAGTATTTTTATTAAAGCCGATGAAAGTCTTCTAAAAGATCGATTAATCAACAGAAAGATACGGGGTGGCATGAGCAAAGAGGCGGCAACAAAGTTTTACTTCAACTCAGACAGAAAGAATATATATCGGGTTATGAATAATCAAAAGAAGGCGGACTTAGTCCTAGAAATGGAACCTTCGGGTGAATACAAAATAGTTAAAGGAGAATGATTATGGGTCCTTTAGGTGGATATATCATTAAAAAGTTTGATGCAGCAATCGAAGGTAAAATCCCGACTAGGTTTGAAATGGTTATTAACAACTTTTCATTGGGAATCATCGGCTTACTTATGGCATTGTTTTCATACCAATTTATTGGACCGGTTATTGAAGGTGCCAATAATGGGGTTTGGTCTAGAGAAGCCGAGAAATTTTTGTTGGAGAATAAGTAAGTTTTATGATGGAGGTAGGAATATGCTTAAAAAAACAATAACAATCCTCGAAGAGGAAGGATTACATGCTAGGCCGGCGTCGGCTCTAGCAAAAGTTGCAATGCAATGTAAATGCAATTTAAAAATGTATCTAAAAATGTATCGTGAAGATGATATGTCTAAGATATATCAGCCCAAAAGCATTTTATCGATTATGTCTCTAGGTGCAGGTCAAGGAGACCGTATCGTTTTTGAAGCAGAAGGTGAGGGAGAAGAGGAAGCCTTGCTTGAAATAGAGAGAACGGTTTTAGGAGTTGTTCAAGTTTGATGGAAAAAATGATGAGGATAGAAGGAAAACCTGTATCAGAAGGCTATGCTGTTGGACCGGTATATATGATGAAGAAAGTGACTGATCGTCAAGTAATCCATGCTTATGGTGAAGTTGAACAGGAACTTAATCGGTTTCAGCAAGCTATCGAAAAAAGCATAGAAGATTTAAATCAGCTCTATAAAAGAATGCTAGAAAAACATGGAGAAAGTGAAGCGAAAATCTTTGAGGCTCATCGAGAGATGTTATCAGACATCGAGATGCACAATCAAATTGAAGAAGAAATTCGTAAAACGAAGTGCTGTGCGGAGTGGGCGGTTAAAACGGTAGGCGATCAATTTGTTGCATTATTTGAAGGGATGGACAATCCCTATTTTCAAGAAAGAGCACTGGATATCAAAGATATTACCAACCGTTTGATAAAAAATCTCATGGGTCAAGAAGATGAGTATAATTTATCGGTGCCGTCAATTATTGTCGCAAAAGACTTGACGCCTTCAGAGACTTGCCTCTTAGACAAAGACAAGGTGCTTGGCATCATTACCGAGAAAGGCGGGCAAACATCCCACTCAGCCATCATTGCACGGATGTTAAATATTCCTTATATCGTTGTACCCGGAATCCTGGGTGATATAGATATGGATATGGATGTGGCTATGAGTGGTTCAGACGGACGTCTTATTATTAATCCAAAAGATGACATTATTGACGAATTCAAAGAATTGATGCAAGTACAAAGCCAAGAACAAGAACGATATAAAACAGTAAAAGGACTTGAATCTATTTCTTTGGACGGTCATTTGATAAGTATGAAAGCCAACATCGGAAGTCTTGAGGATATGAATCAGGTAATGATGAGTGATGCTCAAGGGATCGGCTTGTTTAGGACGGAATTTATGTATATGAATCGAAAAGACTTGCCGACATTTAAGGAACAGGTTAAGATCTATTCTGAAATCATCGATAAAATGGAAGGAAAACCGGTGACCTTCAGAACCCTAGATATAGGTGGAGACAAAAAAAGCGATTTATTCAATATACCTGAAGAGATGAATCCCTTCCTAGGCTTTAGAGGAATCAGGCTGTGTCTAGAAGAACGTGACCTGTTTAAAACACAGTTAAAAGCGATTTTAGTAGCAGCTCTTAAAGGATATGCTAAAATCATGTTTCCAATGATTGCATCCATACAAGAACTTTGGCAGGCGAAAGATGTGCTTTATGAGGCCCAAAAAGAGCTTGATATGGAAGCGATAGAGTATTCGAAAAAGGTTCCGGTCGGTATGATGATTGAAACGCCAAGTTCTGTTATAATGGCAGATCTCTTTGCGAAAGAAGTGGATTTTTTTTCTATTGGTACCAACGATTTAATACAATATACCTTGGCAACGGATAGGATGAATCCCAAAGTGGCATACCTCTATTCTGGATATGATCCGTCGATTCTTCGAAGTATAAAAAAAGTTGCAACTGCTGCAAAATCAGAAAATATAGACGTAAGCATTTGTGGTGAATTAGGAGCCGATATTAATTTATTGGCCTATTGGCTAGATTGTGGGATTGATAGTTTAAGTATGAGCGCGTCCTCGATTGAAAAGGCTAAATGGTATATACGACATAGCGATATTTCCAAAACAAAAAGCTTGTTAGAAAAAGTTGATGAAATGTGTTCGGAAAAACAAATGCATGAACTCATGCAAGAAATTACAAAAAATACATTCCAAAGCTCCTAATATTAGGGGCTTTGTTTTTATTGACTGAATTAGCTAAATCGGCTAAAATATATATAAATAGCTAAGGAGGTAATAGGATGAAAATTACATCAACAGAGGTTAAAAATAGTTTTGGCAAATATTTGAGATTGTGCCATTCTGAGCCTGTATATATAACGAAGAATGGAAAAACCATTGCCCAGTTACTTAATTATACGGAAAAGCCAAATCTAGTGAAAGATCCCTCAGGAGCATATAATCTCAGGCGAAATCTAATGACATATGAAGAATTTACGGAAATGAATGAAGATGCAAAAGAGCGCTATGAGTTTATCGATGGAGAAGTATATATGCTGTCAGCACCTTCGGTTTATCATCAACGTATGGTATCAAGATTGCATATTGCACTTGATCGATATTTAGAAGGAAAGCCATGTGATGTATTCGAATCACCTTTTGATGTGACCTTATTACGAAAAGGCGATGCGAATCGGACAAATGTTGTTCAACCGGATTTGCTGGTGATTTGTGACTGGGAAAAAGATGTTAATGAGAATGAGCGATACATGGGTATTCCGCGCCTGCTTATTGAAGTTCTCTCTCCAGGTAACACGGTAAAAGAAATGATTACAAAACTGGATCTTTATCGAGATAGTGGGGTTAAAGAATATTGGATTGTTGATACTAAGAGGCTTCAAGTTATTGTCTATCAGTTTGAAAATTATGAAATTACCGGAACGAAAATATTCAAGGAAAATGAATCGTGTCGATCATTTATATATAAGGAATTTGAGTTCGAGTTATGATATTATTAACTCAAACTTCGCACATAAAATAAACCTATGAACCTTGAAAATTCAATATCTGGCAGTTTTTAATTGACTGATAATTTACTGTTATACTGTTTGTAGTCTCTCTTTTATGAAAGATGGAATTAACTTCATAAAGGCATCCATTACTTCAAGAACTTTGCTTTCAGATAAGCCAATATTTGCTGTAAGATGTTCTTTGAACAGCTGTAGCATTAGTTGAAAGGCTTGAATCCACGAGACTTCTGCAAGTTCATCGCTAAAGAGCATGAATAACTCACCTAATGATCTTTCATCTTTTGATTCTCTGTTTTCAACCGAGAGCATCATATATCTCGTAAAGATAATAGCTGTGTGTGCCGTCATAGCATCAAATGAAAGGGCATTGCACTCTTTCCCAAGCTTAAGGTAACTTTTGCAGACTTTAAAGAAAACTTCGATTTCCCATCTTCTAGTGTACAAGCGAATGATTTCTTCCTCGCTTAAAGAGGTGTCTGTGGATATCAAGCAAAGGTAGTCTTTTCGCTTATTTTTATTACGTACGAAGACTACTTTTGCAGGAATAGTTTCATTGTCTTTAGTAACATCGACTTCAACAGAAAGCAAATATCTGGAGCGACCTCTACGTTTTTTATTTTGCTTATAAATAGCAGGCAAAGACATGTTAGTTCCATTATAGCCAAAATACATTTTAGGTGTTTTTTTGACCATGCCTATAACATCATAACCGATTTGCTTAATGGCCAGCAAGCTACTAGGTGAAGTAAACCAGCTATCAAACAGAACGTGGTTAGCGGGGATTTTAGCTGTTTTCGCAACTTTTAAGAGTTCAAGCATCGCAACGGTGCCTTTTGTCATAGATAGCTTGCGACGCTTATATCCAAGTGTTCTTTTATCCATTGGTACAGCTTCGTTGATTCTGCTTTTTTTGTTTTCTGATGAAAGAAGAATACTGTTAACAGGTAAAAATGTGTTGCCATCAGACCAGCCCAATGTAAGCATACGAAACCCAAGGTGATACGATTTTCTTGCATGATCAAATACTTTGGTCAATAGTTCCACCTTTTTTGATCGGTTGCGTTCTATAAGAGAATCGTCAATGATCAACACATTCATTCTCTCATCACTGGTCAAAGGCTCTATGGCTTCTTTGCTGATAACTGTAGCTAGTAAGGTTGTAAAACGAACCCAGTTTATGTGGCTCATCTTCATGAACCGATAGGCAGTATCCTGTGCAAATGCAGGAAGATTTTTCCCCATTAGCAGATTCATGTACATGGATCTGTTTGTGAAGATAAGAAGAAATAAAAACTGGAAAATATCAACAGCAGCAAATCCCTTGGACTTTGAAGCATTGGCTAATTTCAGTAATGATGCTACTCTAAAACGCTTAAAAAATCTATTAATAGATTTAGAAATTTGGTTATCATTTTGGATGTCTTGTGTTATACTTTTATTCATAGCATGAGCCTCCGGTTTGTAATTGTTTCTGGTAATTCAATTATACCAAAAACCAGTGGTTTCATGCTATTTTAATGCCAGTTATTATTGAATTTTTAAGGTTCATATGCACTTATCTAAGTGCGAAGTTTGAGTTATTAAGTATATAAAATTTTTTTTGATCATGTATTTGGAAGGGAGAGGTTTTTATGAGTAAATATGAAACACCGGATTATGAGGTGCTAATAAAAGAGGGCGAGTACGAGATTAGAAGATATGTCGATTTATTTGGAGCAATACAGTATTCGGGATTTTCCAATAAATCCAAAGAACTTAAAATGAAGAAAAAACTAGATATATGGATTCAAAAAAAGGGCTATAAGAGACAATCGAATTATATGCTTGCTTTTTATAATGCACCGTTTACACCGCCAATGTTTCGAAGGAATGAAATATGGGTTCGAATTATTGGAGTCTAAACAGAAATTTGGAGAAGGACACAAGAACATGTAAATAATATCAATATAATTGGAGATTTTTTGGCGATGCGTGATGTAATCCCCAAAAAAGTAGATGCAATTATTTTGCTAGGAAGTTATTTTTTGAATAACTTCCTCTAATTTTTCACTAATTTGAGTGGAACTTTCAAAATCACGTTCATTAAGTGCTAATTCTATACGGGTTTCTAGTTTCTTTTTCGTTTTTTCGAGTTCTAAATAGTCCACATCGAAATGGCGAGCATATATCATTTTTCTGAATTTGCGCATAGACATTTTTCGTATTTTTTTATCTTCGATGACGAGGACATAATCAACAGAATTGACAACAGTATAAAAATCATGGGAAATCATCAAGAATCCACCATTATAATTCTGAAGTGCTTTTTCTAATGAGAGTTGGGAATAGGTGTCTAAATGGCTAGTTGGTTCATCAAGCAGTAAAAAATTAGCATCACTACTTGAAATTTTGGCTAATTGGAGAATGTTTTTTTCTCCTCCGGAAAGTGAAGATATTGCTTGTGTTAAAATACTTTCTTCAAAACCATAGTGTGTAATATAATTATGGATTTCTGTTCTGCTTTCAAATCCTAAATCAAAAAATTCGTCAAGGACGCTATTAGATTCGTTCAGTGTCTCACCTTGTAACTGTGAAAGATAGGCGAGTTTAATAGAAGAATCTACCTTAATGGCGTCATGACTATTTTGAAAAATCTGTCGGATTAGTGTTGTTTTTCCGGTTCCGTTGGGGCCGATTAGGGCCACTTTTTCTTTTGAACTAATTTGAAAATCAACATTCTCAAGAAGGGGTTCGTCAAAAGCTAAAGAATAGTTCTCCAAGCGAATAGCAGAACATTCTTCGATCACATACGGCGTTAATAAATCGATATTCGGCTGTTTGATATCCACAAAAGGTTCTTTAATTCGCCGAGCGAGGAGACGTTCTTGAATTTTAACTCGCGCATTTAAGGAGCGACCTCTTGAGGCTTCAGAATTATTTGAGGAAATATCACGAAGACGATTAATGATGTTTTCATTTCGTTCAATTTCTTCTGTATCAGCAATAGCTAATTCCTGAAGCTCGATTTTTTTTTGAAGAAGTGAAAAATTATAGTCAATGTAAGAACCATCAAATTCTTGAAGTTCCTTGTTTTCTAAATGAATAATTTTATTAAAGCAGTGGTTTAATAAATATCGACTGTGGGTAATAATAAGCATGATACCTTTATGAGAATTTATGAGATTTTTCAAAGAATTCATGTGCTCAAAGTCAAGAAAAACATCTGGCTCGTCCATAATGATAAGATCAGGTGTTGTTAGCATCTCTCGAATCACTTGTATAAGTTTGAATTCACCGCCGCTAAGAAGACGGATATTTAAATCGATAAGACCATGCATATCGGCCAAGTTTAATTTTTTCAATATATTACTTTCATAGTTATCCCCATCAATAGATTCAAATGCATCATAGGCTTTTTGGTATTGTTCCAATAAGGGGTCTATCTCTTGAGCAGTTTCCATTTGCGCGCACAAATCGGCAATATGGTTTTGCTGAGTAATAAATTCCTGAGCAATATATTCAAAAACAGTTAAATGGCTAGAACGATCGAGATGGCTAAATTGGCTGACATAGCCAATGCGACAAGCGGGTTCAATAGTGAGTTTCCCAGTATACATATAGGGTTCAGGGTCCATGATTATTTTAATTAAAGTACTTTTTCCACTTCCACTTGTTCCGATAAAAGCACAATGTTGACCATGGGTAAGTGAGAAATTAATATTTTCGAACAAATCCTTTTGGGGAAATGCATAGGAGAGATTTTCTATATGAATCATAAGTGTTACCTTTCTTTGTAAATAAAAAAGATCTATCAACTTGTTAGCATACCA
>Ga0163223_100122_pt1 | contig 28116 bp, 25 predicted proteins | sample MSEWel2016_02_17_2_FD_113147 | JGI IMG/M metagenome (GOLD analysis project Ga0163223, IMG submission 113147) | Subsurface microbial communities from deep shales in West Virginia, USA - MSEEL Well Study Marcellus 5H_2016_02_17 ...
ATTGGTGTAATGTTTACAATAAAGCTACCTATTAATTAGAAGTTTATAATAGATTAATCAACAAAAGTTAAGTATAATTATAATTATTAAGGGAAGAGAATGAAAATTAGAGTCTATTACGAAAACTCTTACTTTCTGTAAATTTCCGTAAAAACACCTTATAAACAGGGCTTTCTAATTTTCTATTTCGTAAAAAAAGTGAAATTTTGAGAACTTTTTGGAGCGAATTTGGAGCGATTTTTAAGCCCAAGATGACCATTTTTGAAATGTCATTTTTTTAATGACCTATCCGAAAGAAAAATCACTTATCTGAAAATAAACTCTTCTTCCTTAATAACCATAAATAGGACTTATCCGAGCTAAAAGGACTTATCTGACTTATCTTGGTTTAGGTATTAAGGGAAGAAGTAGTGTAAGATCTTCAATTGTACAAATCAATAATTTAGAAAAAATTGTCTTGAGTAAAAATTGATGCAAATTCAAAAAATGAGTAACGAAAATAGCATATATATAGTAAGTAACGATTTTTTTCATTCGGAGAATATATGCAAACAAACCGAATTATGCTGAGTAACGAAAAGGGCATATATATAGTGGGTAACGATTTACTTTGGCGAGTAACGAAAAGCCTATATACCTCTAAAGAGGTTGGTGAAAATTTAAAATTTTAATGAATTTGAGTAACGAAAACGGCCTATATATGAACGACAGTGAATAGTGTCTAACGATTTTATTTTTGGAGTAAATTTACAGCTTGAAGAAATCTCTAATATCTACTTGAAGTACATTAGCGATTTTATAGAGTTGTTCTATGTTGTAGTGTTTGTTTTCATGCCCAGCTTCAATTTTTGCAATTGTACTTACAGTTTTATGACCGATTGAGTGTGCTAGATTTAATTGGGATATATTTTTTTGTTTTCGTATAGCTTTAACATTATCAGCAATTTTTCGATGCAGTTCTTGTATCTCATCTTGTGAGATTTCCTGTAAATTTTCTATGTAAAAAATCCTGTAACATTTTTACTTAATTATATAGAATCACACAAATTAATAAAATTCCCTATAGTGAAATATTTTTTAAGCTAAATCTTTTTATAATAAATCTATAAAATAAATATTTCAGGAGCAAAACATGGCAGAGTATTTCGCAAATGTAATAGCAAGACTGATTGTAAGTTATTTAACTTTATTGGTAATATCATTGATTATTTTGGCAGGTTACTGGATTATCGCAGATTATAGCTCTATGCTAGCGTTTATAAACAGTGTAAGTGACAATGCTTTTGCAGAGTTTGTTGTATGGATGCCATTTATATTTGCTTGGTTCAAGCCAGATAAGAAAGGTAATGCAAATGCTTACTATCACAGACAAGCAAATTTTTGGGCGATGTATGACACTACTGGAGGAAGATGGTAGTGTCGAAAGTTTATCTCTTTTTACTATTGACATATTTTTTTGGAAATTCCTATCTATATGCTGATGATATAGGGAGAATAATCGATTGTGAAACTTCAACTATGACTTATGAACATGTAAAATGTAAGCCAAGCAATAAGGTCTTTGAAGTTATAGACATTTTACAAGATGGTTGGATTGCAGTTAATAACCATTCAGTTTATGTGACTTTTAAAAAGGTAAAAAATTCTCAAAAAGTCATGAGGTGTCTTGAGTCAAATAGATTTCCAAACTATTTAGGAAATTGCAAGAGTGATGATTTTGATAAACCAAAAACTTGGCTGAGAGAAGATGCTATTAAAAATAATTGGAAATTTACATTAGCCATAGGCGATACTGTTTATTATGTTCAAGAATAGTGTTATAATGTTAAGTAATTGTTAGCTTATAAAAGGATGTTTTTATGCCATTACAAAATAGAGTTAACCCAAAAGGTGAAATTAAAGCTGTAAAATCAAGAGGTGCTTTTCTTGGAAATCGTGGCATTATCCATAATGAGGAAAAAGAAATTATTTCACCTTTTAAAATAAAAGGTTGGGTAACTTGTCAATTAGAATTCAAAGGTAGAAAACGAGAGTTAATGGCAAAAGGTAAATATACTGAGCTATTTTTTTTAGATGAAGCAACAGCATTTTCAGCAGGGCATCGTCCTTGTGCAGAGTGTAGAAGACAAAGATATAATGAATTTAAAGAAAAATGGCTAGAAGCAAATCAAAGCTTACTTCTTGATAATTCAACAAGTATAGCTAATATTGATAAAATTATTCATCGAGATAGAATCAACAAGAAACAAAAAGTTACATATCAAGATAAAATGCATTTATTGCCAAAGGGTACAATGATAGAAATTAATTCTATTCAATATCTTATTTGGAACAATAAAGTATTTAAATGGACATTTGAAGGCTATGAACCAACAAATATAAATATTACTAATAATGATGTAACAATTTTAACACCAAAATCATATGTTGAAATGTTCAAGAAAGGATTTACTCCTACTGTTCATATCAGTTTACAAATAGAAACTTAACGAGATATTGGAAAGAAATATGAAACCAACTGATACTTGAGTGTATTAAATTGCTTCATTTAGGGGTTTTTATGCCGTTTTTATTGCTTTTAATTGCACTGTTTATTTTCGCATTACTTCGTGGTGAGCAGAATGCATCATTTGTTATTTTGATGATGATTGTGGCTGCACTGCTCGTAACATACTACAAACCATTTAGAGATTCTTTGAGAGAATTTTTTTAGGATGTATTTATGTCAGCTTTAGAGATTACATTTCTCCCCTTAGTACTTTTTACCGTTGTGGTTGCCATAGGGAAATTTAGATACGAAAACGGTTACTCAAAATACAGCCCATTGTATAAAGCCAAAAGTTAGCTATATGCTAGTTGAGTATTTTCTCTTCTAAGCGTATTATTTCACTTTCTAAGTTATCGTATTTGATTTTTATTGGGTTTAATTTTTCCAGACTTGATAGTGTTATGCTTTTTTGATTTTTAACTTTCATGTTGAGGATCGAAGTTTCTAAAATATAAAAATCCCATTGTGATAAATCCAGTGGATTGACACTGTTTTTGTCTTTGTGAGCTAATACACAAAATATATAAATATTTGATTGGCGTATTTGCTCAGTTGGATTAATTCTATTTTCATGAGTAGGTTGAATCCCAAAAATAATCTTAGATAGTTCTGCTTGCTCCCAACTTTGAAGATATGAAGATGATTTGATTTCAATTTTTAGTCCATTTTTTGTTTTTAGGTCATAAGCATCCCACTCTTCTCTTGGACTATGCAGCTGGTCTATTGTTGATGCGACTATAAATTCAGCCAAAATTCCACGCAGTGCATTTCCCAATAGTTCTGAGCTTGACCAACTCCAAAAAGAAAGAACATTTAAGGGAAGTTTTTCGCCGTCAAATATGAATTGTTCATTACCTGTTTTTAAAACTGTTTCAATTGCTGGTAAAATAGTTTTATCCTTTGCTATCAAATTATTTGTTAGATATTATCTCTAATATTTATAAAAATACTTATTAATTTAGAAGTAAAGGAATATCTTTTTACCTTTTAATGTTCATTAGATACTATTTTATTTTTACTAATAAAAGTGTATATAAATAGTAAAAATATAAAACTATTTATGCTATAATTATCTTAATTGGTAAATGAGGTAAAAATGGCAAAAACTATTGGGTATATTCGAGTTAGCACAGACCAACAAGATTTACAAAATCAACAGCATTCTATTTTAAACTATGCAAATAAAAACGCACTTGGTAAAGTTGAATTTATTGAAGTGAAGATGAGTAGCCGTAAAAAAGATGAAGATAGAAAGATAGACGAGCTTTTTGAAACTTTACAAGCTGGTGATCATCTAATAGTATCTGAACTTAGTCGTATAGGAAGAAGCGTTGTAAATGTTGTCACAATTGTAAATCAACTCATAGCACTTGGCGTAAATCTTCACATACTCAAAGAGCAACTTTTTATAAAACCTAATGAACAAAACCCATTTACAGATTTTCAAATAAATATATTTTCTGCTTTTGCACAACTTGAAAGAGATCTTATAAGCAAAAGAACAAAAGAAGCCTTGCAAGCTAGAAAAGCTAAAGGAATAAAACTTGGAAAACCAGTAGGCACCATTCAAGGAAGCATCTACGATAAAGACAAAGAAAAAATCAAAGAGCTGCATAGTCTTGGAGTAACCCTTACAAATATCTCAAAAAAACACTTAGGTTATGGAACTATCAAAAGCCTAAGTGAATATGTAAAAAACAAACTAGATAAGGAGAAGTAGCAATGGAGCAAAAAGTATTTAGTGTGATGCAAGAAGAGTTTACAAAACACTATGATTTTTACAAAGATTATGATGATATGGTTATCAACAAAGAGACAGGGCAAATTTTTAAGAGTAACTTCATAAATGGCATTGTTCAGTTAGTTCCAGTGAGTAATAATACAGCTATGGAAAAAATAGAGCAAGGGCTTAGTGAGTTTGCTAAAGAACTTAAAAGGCAAGGATTTTAAAATCCTGTAACGAAAATAGCTTATATATACTTTGTAACGATTTGTTTTTTTCTGTAACGAAAAGGGCATATACCTCTAAAGAGGTGTAGGAAAAATTAAAAATTTAAAGTGATTTTCTGTAACGAAAAGGCCATATATATGAACGACAGAGAATAGTGTCGAACGATTTTCAAAATCGAGTAAGGAAAATGCCCTATATATATGTCTGTAAGGATTTATTTTGGTGAGTAAGGAAAACGACATATACCTCTAAAGAGGTTATAAAAAATCGAGGAATATTTGTTGATTTTGAGTAAGGAAAAGGGCATATATATGAACGACAGTGAATAGTGTCGAAGGATTTTTTTTCAAGAGCCTTTTTTAATGCAAAAATTTCAAACCTCAATATCATCTATTTATCAAAATAAATACTCTTATAAATCAAATCTCAGATGTAAAACTTCATTAATGTGTAAAAAATAGTCAATCCAATAAAATATATAAGTTTGCTCCAAACTACTTGACATTAATTTTAAAACTTGTTAAACTTTCATCATAATTAAGTAAACATCAAACTAGAGGAGTGTAGAATGATAACTATGAAAAATGAGGAGCATATGGTGAATGAGCTATATAAACTTTTAGATAACCTAAGAGGAAGAGTCGATGCTCAAGAAGCTTTAGAGTTTATATATATTCTAAAAGCATGGGAAAAACTATCAAATGAGAAAAAAATACATGAAGAAATCTCTTTTGATAATTTTTACAATCAAAAAGTAGAAGTAAAAAAATTAACAGTTATTTTTGAGAAACTCTCAAAAACCATCAAGCTATTTGAACTTTATAGATTTGATGCAAAGCTAGTTGATGATCAATTGCTTACGACAATTCTTAGCTTTGTAAAAAATGTATCAAAATTGCCAAATGTTAATGATATGTTTTATCTGGATAAAGGTAAAGCCGATGGGTTTTCAGTATCAAATCAAATTGCCGAACTTGGCGTAAAACTACTGGATGGTGAAAGCAAAGAGCTTTATGTACCGTTTACAAACGGCTTTGCATACTCATACTACACCGATAAAAAAATCTATGCAGATTTTCAAATGTCTCAAGCACTCATCATCTCTGAACTCATAAACATACTAGATAACTGCAATATCGAGTTTTGTTTAACTGATGCACTAAAAAATCCAATGTTTATAAATCCTAATGCTCCCCATTTACTAAAACAATTTGACTCAGTTTTATCTTTTCCGCCTTTTAGAATGAAAGGAAAACTTGACACCGATAATGACAAATTCCACAGATTTAAAATCCACAAAGGTACAGTGTTAGATGTCGCTCACTTTGAGCATATACTTGCTCAAACTAGCTCAAAAGCAGTTGTTTTGATGGCAACTGGATTTACATTTAGCGGAGGAGTGGAAGAGGCTTTTAGAAAGTACCTTATAGAACAAAACTATCTTGAAGCGATAATCCAGCTTCCGCCAAATCTTCATAGTGCCACATCTATCGAAACCGTATTTTTCGTTGTAAATAAACAAAAAAGCGATGATAGGGTGCATTTCATCAACCTAAAAGATGATAGTTTCATCAAAAGAGATGGAAGAAGACTGATTTTAAAAGACCTTGATGTGATATTAGACATCTATGAAAATAAAAAAGAGATTGAAAACATCTCTATCATCGCATCAAATGAAGAGATCATAAATAATAACTATTCTCTAGCTATAGACAGATATGTCATTCCACAAGAGGCTAAAGAGCTGCAAAAATCTCTTGAAAAGTACGAGCTTATACAACTTGAAGATATAGCAGATATAAGAAGATCTCAGCTGTTTAAAGATGAAGAGGAGGGAAAAGAGGTTTACGAGATCTCTCCATCTGATTTTAGTAAAGCTGGATTTACTTTAGAGTGTGGGAAGCTCAAACAGATAGGTTCTCAGTACAAAAGACTACAAACCTATAAATTAGAGCCATACGATGTGCTTTTAAGCACAAAAGGAACCATAGGCAAGGTTTGTATCATGGGAGAGATAAATGAGGCTATAATCGCTTCTCAGGCCATACAAGTGATAAGAGTACAAGGCAATGACAAAAAAGAAAAAGCAATCTCTTTGTATATGTTCTTAAAATCAGACCTTGGACAGACTATCCTAGCTTCACTCGTAGCAGGTACAGCTATGCCTCAAATATCAACGGCAGAGATAAAAAAACTCTCTATCCCTCTTTTATCAAAAGAGCAAGAGAAGAGGCTAATATCTAGCTTTAAAGATGAGTCAAAAATGTATAACGAAATAGAAAAAATCAATGAAAATATCAGATCAATTCACAGTAATTTTTTAGGAGAGAAGTAGATGAACCAAGCAGTACACAATAGATTAGTAAGTTTTATATGGTCAATCGCAGATGATTGTTTAAGAGATGTATATGTGAGGGGTAAATATAGAGATGTAATTCTCCCTATGGTAGTACTTAGAAGACTTGATGCACTACTAGAGCCTACAAAAGATGCGGTACTTGAAGAGCTAAAGTTTCAAAAAGAGGAAGCTGGCTTTACTGAGCTTGATGATATGGGGCTAAGAGATGCCAGCGGATATGTATTTTACAACACAAGTAAATGGACACTTCAAAAGCTTTACGATACTGCAACAAACTCAGCTCAAATCCTTGAGGCAAACTTTACAGAGTATTTAAACGGTTTTAGCTCAAATGTTATAGAGATAATCGACAAGTTTAAACTCAAAGCCCAGATAAAACACATGGCGGACAAGGATGTACTGCTAGATGTACTTGAAAAGTTCACTTCATCATACATAAACCTTACTGACAAAGAAGCATTTGATCCAGACGGTAAAAAACTACCACCTCTTACAAATCTTGGAATGGGATATGTATTTGAAGAGCTTATTAGAAAGTTTAACGAAGATAACAACGAAGAGGCAGGAGAGCATTTCACGCCTAGAGAAGTGATAGATCTTATGACACACATCGTGTTTGACCCTATAAAAGATAACCTTTCATCAGTTATGACTATTTACGATCCAGCATGTGGAAGCGGTGGTATGCTCACGGAGTCTCAAAACTTTATCAAAGATGAAGATGGGGAGATAAGAGCAAGAGGAGATGTATATCTTTATGGAAAAGAGATAAATGACGAGACATACGCCATCTGTAAATCAGATATGATGATAAAAGGCAATAATCCTGAAAACATTAAAAACGGCTCAACTCTTGCAGTGGATGATTTTAGTCATGTGAAGTTTGACTTTATGCTCTCAAATCCCCCTTATGGAAAATCATGGTCAAGTGATCAAAAATACATCAAAGACGGCAAAGAGATTATAGACCCAAGATTTATTGTAAGGCTTAAAGACTACTGGGGCGATGAAAACGAAGCCGATGCAACTCCAAGAAGCAGTGATGGACAACTACTGTTTTTGATGGAGATGGTAAACAAGATGAAACCAACATCTTCAAGTGCCATAGGGAGCCGTATAGCTTCTGTTCACAACGGTAGTAGTCTCTTTACAGGTGATGCAGGCGGTGGTGAGAGCAATATAAGACGCTATATCATCGAAAATGACTTGTTAGATGCCATCATCCAGCTGCCGAACAATCTTTTTTACAATACAGGTATCACCACATACATCTGGCTGCTTTCAAACAATAAAGCAGAACACAGAAGAGGCAAAGTACAACTTATAGATGCAAACGACCTCTACAGTAAACTACGAAAAAACCTTGGAGATAAAAACTGCGAACTTGAACCAAAACATATCTCAAAAATCATGGAAGTGTATGAGAAGTTTGAGCAGACGGATGAAAATGTAGATGGCAAAAAAATAGCTTCTAAAATCTTTGACAATAGTGATTTTGGATACTATAAAGTAAATATAGAACGACCAAAAAGATTGAAAGCTCAATTTAGAGATGAGTTAATAGAAACCTTGCGTTTCGATAAGACTTTAGAAGAGCCTATGAGATGGTGTTTAGAAGAGTTTGGCGATGAGTGCTACATAGATATAAGCAAACACAAAAAAGCAATAGAAGAGTACCTAGACAAAGAAGATATAAGCCTTAATGCAAAACAGAAAAAAGCCCTTACTTCAAAAGATACATGGGCTAAGCATAAAATGCTATTAGAGACTGGCTACATGCTAAAAGATAAAATCGGTGACTTTGAGTATGATGATTTTAATATTTTCAAAGCTGATGTTGATGAAGTGATAAAAAAAGAGAAAATAAAACTCTCTGCATCTGAAAAAAATATGATTTTAAACGCTGTGAGCTGGTATGATGAAAATGCAGCTAAGGTTATAAAAAAAGTTAGCAAAATAAGTGGTGAAAAACTTGAGAAACTGCTTGACCATCTAGGGTGCCAAAAAGAACAACTGGCAGATTTTGGATACTATGCAACAGATAAAAAAGATGAATTTACAGAGTATGAAAGCGACACAGACTTAAGAGATAGTGAAAATATCCCTTTAAAAGATAACATCCACGAATACTTCTTAAAAGAGGTAAGACCTCATGTAGAAGAGGCTTGGATAAATCTTGATAGCACAAAGATAGGGTATGAGATAAGCTTTAACAAATACTTCTATACTCATAAACCGCTAAGAACTCTGGAAGAAGTTGCAAAAGATATACTTGAGCTTGAAGAGGCTTCCGAGGGTCTTATAAAAGAGATATTAGGGGTATAAGATGAGTAAACTAGAAAAATATATGACCTATAAAGATAGTGGTGTTGAATGGTTGGGGGAGATTCCTGAACATTGGGAATTATTGCCATTTAAAAGTTTATTAAAAAAGAATGGATTAATCAGAGGTCCTTTTGGAAGTGCATTACAAACAAGTTTTTTTGTTGAAAGTGGATATAAAGTATACGAACAAAAAAATGCTATTTATAATGATTTAATTCTTGGAAAATCATATATTAATAAATCAAAATACAATGAGTTAAAAAGATTTGAAATTATTTCAAACGATTTCTTAATGAGTTGTTCAGGTACTATTGGAAAATTAACAAAAGTTCCAGAAGTATTCGAACAAGGTATTATTAATCAAGCTATGTTAATCATTAGAACTAAAAATGCACATATTTTGGATGATTTCTTCGAATATTTGTTTAGTAGTGAATATATCTTAAATACTATTTTAGATAATTCACTTGGTAGTGCAATGAAAAATTTAGTTGGCATGTCAATATTTAAAAATATAAAAATTCCATTACCACTAAAAGATGAACAAACAAAAATAGCCTCATTCCTTGATGAAAAAACATCTCAAATAGACAAAGCCATCAGCCAAAAAGAGAAGCTTATAGAGCTACTCAAAGAGCGTCGTCAGATAACTATCAATGAAGCGGTAACAAAAGGCTTAGATAAAGATGTGGAGTTTAAAGACAGCGGTGTTGAGTGGATTGGAGAGATACCGAAGTATTGGGAAGTAAGTAAATTAGGAACAAGTTTAAAGCCAATATCAATCAAAAATAAACCTGATTTACCATTGTTATCAGTTACAAGAGAGCAAGGTGTAATTTTAAGAGATGTAGATAATAAAGACTCTAATCACAACTTTATACCAGATGATCTAAGCCCTTATAAAATGGTTGAAAAAGGTCAATTTGCTATGAATAAAATGAAAGCGTGGCAAGGTTCTTATGGAATATCGGATTATACAGGAATTGTAAGTCCAGCATATTACATTTTTGAACTAAATGGAATAGAACCAACTTTTTTTCATAAAGCTATAAGAAGTAGTGTTTATGTTCCGTTTTTTATAAAAGCTTCTGATGGCGTGAGGATAGGACAATGGGATTTATCAAAAAGTAGAATGAAAGAAATACCATTTTATATTCCACCAACAAAAGACGAACAAACAAAAATCGTAGAATATATCGAAACCCAAACATCAAAAATCGATAATGCCATAGAGCTACAACAAAACTACATAGCCAAACTCAAAGAGTATAAAGCATCGTTGATAGATAGTGTAGTTACTGGAAAAGTGAGGGTAGCGTAATGAAAGAGCATGCAAAAGCATACTTAAAAGAATTTGCCAGTTCTCAACCCAATTGGCTAAAGGCTCTGATTTATGGAACAATTGAAACCAATGGTGATATCTCAACGGATAAAAAAAATGAGATATTTAGTAGCTTAAAAAATGACACACCATTAACTATAAATGAACCAAATATAAATAGTGTTAATTCAGACAATGAAATTCGTTTAATATCTTTAGAGCATATAAATGGAGTAAATGCTTTAAAGCAAAATCAAACTATTAAGTTTCATAATGATGTAACAATTTTATATGGTTTAAATGGTGCAGGAAAGAGTAGCTATTTTAAAGTTCTAAATGAAATTGTAGGTGGTAATCAAAAGAAAAACATTTTATCAAATATTTATTTGGATACGCCTCAATCGATTGATGTTGAAATTTCATTTCAAGAAAAAACAGAACAAATTCAATCTATAAATTGGAATGGAAGTAATCGCTCTCTTGATTTACTCAACAAGTGCAAAGTATTTGATTCTTCATACCTTAACGGATTGTTAGAAACAAGAAAAGCGGATTCTACATTGATACAGCCTTTGGGTTTAAATCTCTTTTCATATTTAGTTATTTTGATTGACGAATTTAAACAAAAACTTAATGATGATGCAAATAAAAAAAGATTTGAAAAGCCAATATTAGAGCTTCAATATTTTAGAGATGAAATAAAAAAATCATTTGAGAATCATGAAGTGACTGAAAAAATAAAAACACAAATTATGGAATTGTCTATTTTTACTACTGAAAATTCTCAAAAACTAAAAACGACTAAAAAAGAGCTAGAAGATTTAAAACAGATAAATATTCAAGATAAAATCAAGTTAAAGAATAATGATAAAATAGATGTAGACAGTATTAAAACTAATTTAGAAACTTTACATAAAGAATTATCTACTTTATACATAGACACTAAAAAAGAATTAGAATTGTTTATTAAAAATAAAGAAGCTAGTAATTTAGCAAAAAAGCAATTTGAAATTTTATCTACAATTCCCAATAGCGATAATTCCGAATGGAAAGATTTTATTAAAACGGCGGAAAAATATCATCAAAAAGTAGATGATGGTGATAAGGTTTGTATCTATTGTCGTCAGCCATTGCAAGATGAGAATGCTATAGCATTAGTAAAAGCATACGGAGAGTTTTTAAAAGATGAATCTGAACAAAAATTAACTAATTCAACAAAGCAAATAAATGACTTAAAAGTAAAAGTTGAAGCTACATCAACAAATATAGTAATTAAAGATAACATTCAAAAGATACTTGAAGAGCACAAAATGGAATCTACTGAAAAAACTCTTTTTGAAACTATTATTGCTATAAATACTGAGCTATCATTGGGAAAAGTAAAAATATTAGAAAAGTTAGATGAACAGAATTTAGATTTGGACATTAACTTATCTGATATTACAAATATTAGTGCTAAGCTCAATTCAATTTCTAGCGATATTCAAGAAGATATTAACAAACTATCTGAAGATAATGCAAAAAAAGTGATTGAAATTGATAAATTAGAGAAAACACTAAAAGAACTTCAAGAAAATGAATCTATAAGTAACCAACAAGTTAGTATTAAAAAATGGTTTGAAATTGACTTAGAAGAGAAAAACTTAAGAGATAAAATATCTAAAGTAAATACAACAAGCATTACTGCCTTGTCTAAAAAAGCTCACGATAGCTTATTGACGGAAAATCTTAAAAAAGTTTTTAAAGAAGAGTTGAGTTTTCTTGGTTATCAAAATTTAGATGTAAAAATTGAAACTGCGAAAGGAGAGAAAGGAATTTCTAGCACAAAGCTTATTCTTTCAAAAAAGAATGATGTCAAAACGATACTGAGTGAAGGTGAACAAAAAGCAGTAGCTTTAGCTTTATTTATTACAGAAGCAAAAATTCAAAAAAGTAAAAATCCAATTATTATGGATGATCCTGTTAATAGTCTTGACCATAAAATTGCTGGAAAATTTGCACAAAGATTACTAAATCTAGACAATCAAATCATTTTGTTTAATCACAATAGATTGTTTCTTGATGCATTTGAAACATCAAAAGCTAATCATATTTGTAAAAATTTTGATGGTGGATGTAACAGCAATGGTAAACACATAAGAATATATCAAATAAACAACGAAGGACTAAATGCAAAAGGTGTTTTATCCAATTATAAATTAAATAAAGCGAGAGTACATATAAAAGAAGCTAATTCACTTTTAAATAAGTCTCCTTTTGACAATGAATTAAAAGTAGCAAGTTTATTACGAAAAACAGTTGAATGTGTAATTGATGAAGTTGTTTTTAATAATCAGCTACCAACAAAATACAGTAATAAAAACAGCCGTATAGCTTGGAGTGAATTAAAAAATTTGAAAAATGATAGTGCTATCATTGATACTTTAGAAGCTATTCATGGAAGAGTATCTGGTGGTGAAATGCATAATGGAACTGAAAATGAAGAAAATCCTATAGAAATTGATGAATTTAATACAATGATATCCAACATAGAAAATATATTGGGAACTTCACAATGAGTGAAATATTAATATACCAAAACGAAAACGGCAATATCAAAGTCGATGTGATATTTGAAGATGGTTCGGTGTGGCTCTCTCAAGCTCAAATATGTGAAGTGTTTGGTAAAGCAAAATCAACTATCAGTGAACATATAAAAGCAATTTTTGAAGATGAAGAACTAGATGAAAAAGTGGTTGTTCGGAATTTCCGAACAGCCACTAAACATGGTGCAATAGAGGGCAAAACACAAACTAGTGATGTAAGATACTATAACCTCGATATGATCATAGCCATCGGTTTTAAAGTACGAAGCAGAAGCGGTGTGCAGTTTAGAAAGTGGGCAAACTCTACACTTAAAGAGTACATCGTCAAAGGGTTCGTGATGGATGATGAGAGGCTTAAAAACCCTCCTGTAGCTGATTCGCATGTGCCTGATTATTTTGACGAGATGCTTGAACGCATTCGAGATATTCGAGCTAGTGAACGAAGAATGTACTTACGAGTGCGGGAAATATTCAAGTTTGCAAAGGATTATGACCCGTCATGGAGTGAGACAACAAAGTTCTTTCAACACATTCAAAACAAACTTCACTATGCTGTTACACACAAAACAGCCGCTGAAATCATATCTACAAGGGCAGATGCTACAAAACCAAATATGGGAATAACGGCCATTGAAAAAGAGAATATCAAAAGCATCGATGTAACCGTGGCGAAAAACTACCTAAGCGAGCAAGAGATAGATGAACTCAACCGTATCGTAGTGATGTGGCTAGACTATGCAGAGGATCAAGCCAAAAGAAGAAAACAGATCTTTTTAAAAGATTGGGAAGAGAAGCTTGATAGTTTTTTAGCGTTTAACGATAGAGAAGTTCTTAAAAATTTTGGAAGCATTTCTAAAAAAGATGCAGATAAAGCAGCTAAAGATGAGTACAAAAAGTTTAGTACCCAAAGAAGAGCCGAGTTAGAAGCGATAGGCGAGAGAGAAAATATCAAAGCGTTAGAAAATATTGCAAAAACGATAGAGAGGAAAAGTGATGACTAGTTGGACAAATGAACAAGCATTGGAAAGCAGTATAGAAAAATATCTTACAGGTACTTGCCTTGAAGAGTTAAAGTCAGTAGTAGGTGAACCTACACCTGTGTATGGTTCAAATGATAAATTTTATATAGGTTTTAACAGTGATTTTAACAAAGAGTATGCCATCGATGAGAAGAGATTTTGGAGCTTTTTGGAGTCCACTCAAAAAGAGGAGCTGGAAAAGCTCAAAAGAGATCCTCAGTACAAGCTAAAGATCATCCAAAGACTTGATAAGATGATCAAGAAGTATGGAGTGCTAAAAATCCTTAAAAAAGGTCTTGATGTAGAAGATGCTCACTTTACACTTTTTTACATAGTACCTCTTGCTTCAAGTGGTGAGGAGATCAAAAAAAGATTTAACTCAAACCAGTTTAGTGTAACTAGACAAGTGACATATTCAACTGCAAATCCACTTCTTGAGCTTGATATGGTGATCTTCATAAACGGTTTGCCAATCATCACAATAGAGCTTAAAAACAATAGCAAAGATAACTATGGACAAACGGCAAAATACCATGGTATCAAACAGTATAAAGAAGATCGTGATCCTAAAGAGCCTCTTTTAAATTTTGCAAGATGTTTAGTGCATTTTACTTTTGATACCGATGAAGCGTATATGACTACAAAGCTTGATGGGGCTAAGACTTTCTTTTTACCCTTTAACAAAGGAAATAACCACGGAGCAGGAAACCCACCAAATCCAAACGGACATAAAACGGCATATATCTGGGAAGAGGTGTTCTCTAAAAAATCTTTGGCAAATATTATCCAGCATTTTGTACGACTTGATGGTAAAGAGAGTGATAAGTTAAGCACAAGAACACTCTTCTTCCCTAGATACCATCAGCTTGATGTGGTAAGAAAACTCATAGATGATGTAAGTACCAACGGAGTTGGAAAAACATACCTTATACAGCATAGTGCAGGAAGTGGAAAGTCTAACTCTATCACATGGAGTGCATACCAGCTTATCGAAGCATATCCTGCAAGAGAGGGTGTAAGTGGTAGCAAGGGGATGGATTATCCTCTTTTTGATAGCGTTATAGTAGTAACCGATAGAAAGATACTAGATAAACAGCTAAGAGAAAACATAAAAAGCTTTAGTGAAGTAAAAAATATAATGGCTCCAGCATACAGTTCGAGTGAGCTTAAAAGCAATCTTGAGAGCGGTAAAAAGATTATTATCACTACCATCCAAAAGTTCCCATTTATCGTAGATGGTATAAGTGATTTGAGTGATAAAAGATTTGCAGTAATCATCGATGAAGCTCATAGTTCACAAAGCGGTACAGCCCACTCAAAGATGAATGAAGCGATGGGCAAAAAAGAGTACGATGAAGAGCTTGATGTTCAAGATATAGTGCTTGAAATCATGAAAAGCAGAAAGATGAAAGGCAATGCTTCTTATCTTGCATTTACTGCAACTCCTAAAAATACTACACTTGAAAAGTTTGGTACCAAACAAGAGGACGGCAGTTTCATACCTTTTCATCTTTATTCTATGAAACAAGCCATCGAAGAGGGATTTATTCTTGATGTGCTTTCAAACTATACAACCTATAAAAGCTATTATGAGATAGCAAAGTCCATAGATGATAATCCGCTTTTTGAAACGGCAAAAGCTCAAAAGAAACTTAGAAGTTTTGTGGAGAAAAACCCATCTACAATAGCTACAAAAGTGGAGATAATGCTTGACCACTTTGTCAATAATGTGGTAAAGACTAAAAAGCTAAAAGGAAAAGCCAAAGGTATGGTCGTAACGGCAAATATCGAAACGGCCATAGCTTACTACCAAGCCATTGCTAAAAAGCTTGATGAACTTGGCAATCCTTTTAAAGCGATTATCGCATTTTCTGGAAAAAAAGAGGTAAAAGGAATTGAGTACACAGAAGATAGCATCAACGGCTTTGCCTCAAAAGATATAAGCGAAAAGTTCGATACGGATGAGTACAGACTGCTTATAGTTGCCAATAAATTCTTGACAGGGTTTGACCAACCAAAACTTTGTGCAATGTATGTAGATAAAAAACTGCAAGGCGTGCTAGCGGTTCAGGCTCTTTCCAGACTGAACCGTTCGGCTCCAAAATACGGCAAGAAAACAGAAGATCTGTTTGTGCTGGACTTTTTCAATAAAGTTGAAGATATAAAGGCTTCATTCGATCCTTTTTATACCTCTACATCTTTAAAAGAAGAGACAGATATAAATGTACTGCATGAACTAAAAAGCACACTAGATGATACAGGAATATATGAGCAAAGTGAAGTGGAAGAGTTCTTTGAAAAGTACTTTAGCGGTGTACAGGCGAGTGAACTCTCTATCATCATAGATATTGCAGCACAAAGGTTTAACCAAGAGCTTGAGCTAGAAGATGATGAAAAAGCAGACTATAAGATCAAAGCAAAGCAGTTTGTTAAGATTTATGGGCAAATGGCTTCTATTATGCCTTATGAAATTATCGCTTGGGAAAAGCTATTTTGGTTCTTGAAGTTTTTGATACCTAAGATGATCATAAAAGATAAAAATCAAGATAAGCTTGATGAGCTTTTAGACGCAGTTGATCTTTCAACTTATGGGCTAGAGAGAGTAAAACTAAGTGCAAATATAGGTTTAGATGATAGTGCGACCGAGCTTGAGCCACAAAATCCAAATCCAAGAGGTGCTCATGGAGGTGATAATGAGAAAGATCCACTTGATGAGATCATAAAATACTTCAATGAAAAATGGTTCCATGGATGGGAAGCTACTCCAGAGGAGCAAAAGGCAAAATTTATTCATATTATGGACAAAGTAAAAACTCATGATGATTATGAGTCTAAATATGAGAAAAACTATGATGAGTTTACAAGAAAACTTGCTCTTGAGAAGATGATAAGTGAAGTTATGAACAAAGAGAGAAGAAAAGAGCTGGAACTCTACAAACTTTTTGCAGGAGATGAAGCATTTAGAGTTGGTTTGGTAGAGAACTTGGAGAGAGCATTGAATATTAGTGTTCAGAGTTGATTAAAAAAGGTACCAAGTGTGTTTTAATTGACTTTTTTGCATAAATTTGCTAAAATTAAGCATTAAAACAAGAAAGGATGCTTATGTTAGTTGATTTTAAGGTAAAAAATTTCCGCTCAATCAAAGAAGAACAGCTTTTAAGCATGGTAGCTTCTTCACAAAAAGAGTTTGTTGATACACATACTTTTTTGCCTACAACTTCAAAAAATCTGTCTTTGGTAAAAACAGCAGCTATTTATGGAGCAAATGCTGCTGGTAAGTCAAATATTTTAAAAGCACTTGATGCGATGCAAGATATTGTACTAGAGAGTGCTTCAAAGTACCAAAGAGGGGATAAAATTCCTGTAAAACCATTTTTGTTTGATAATGAAGTTAATGAGCCAACAGAGTTTGAAATTAATTTTATTTATGAGGGTATTAGGTATCAATATGGATTTGCTACTACAAGTGTCAGAATTACAGAAGAGTGGCTTATCGTATATCCTAAAACAAGACCTCAAAACTGGTTTGCTAGAGCTTACGATGAAGAAACAAAAGAGTATAAATGGCAATTTGGAGATAAGTTAACAGGTCAAAAGCAAGTATGGAAAGACTCAACAAGAAGTAATGCATTATTCCTTTCTACTGCGGTTAGTTTAAACAGTGAGCAACTAAAACCTGTATTTGATTGGTTTGCAGACAAACTTAAAATTACTGGTGTTTCTGGTTGGAACCCACTGTTCACTATGAGAATGTGTGCAGATGATAGTTATAAAAAAGAAATTTTAAAATTTTTAAAAACAGCAGACATGGATATTGAAGATATTGAAGTGGAAAAAGAGGATTTTGATGCATCAAAGCTTCCAGAAGATATGCCTGCAGAGATCAGAGAAGATATTATCAAAGAAATGAAGGGTAAAGAGGTTATTAAGGAAGCTAAATTTTACCATTTAGACAATTATGGGAAAAAAATTGCTCTTGATTTTGATGATGAGTCAGATGGAACTAGAAAACTTTTTTCTTTTATCGGACCATGGATTGACTCATTAGAAAATGGCAATGTACTTATTATTGATGAACTTCATGATAACTTTCATCCATTAATGGTGAAGTTTTTGATTGAGATGTTCCATAACAAAGATATGAATAAATCTGATGCACAGTTGATTTTTACAACACATGAGACATCAGTGTTAAATCAAGATACTTTTAGAAGAGATCAGATTTGGTTTTGTGAAAAACAAAATAGAGCTACTAAATTGTATCCATTAACTGATTTTAGCCCTCGAAAAGGGGTTGAAGACCTTGAAAAAGGATACTTGTCTGGAAGATATGGAGCGTTACCATTTTTTCAAGATATAAGTATGGCTATGGGGAAATAACTTATGGGTACGGACGATCTTTTTTCTAAGCGTAAAGCTACAAAGGTAACACAGCTTCAAAGAGCTAAAGAGAGCAGAGAGCCTTATGACAAAGTGCTTATAGTTTGTGAGGGAGAAAAAACAGAACCTCATTACTTAATGGCATTGAGAGATCATTTAAAGTTGTCTCAAGCAAATATTAAAATAGATCCAAATAGTGACTCAAGCCCTACAAGCGTAGTAAAGTATGCAAAAGAGTTGATAAAAGAGAGTCCTAAAGATCCTTATAATCATGTGTTTTGTGTGATAGATAGAGATAGACATGCTGATTTTGATACAGCAATTGCACAAATAAATGGATACAGAAATAAAGATACAAAGCTTCACTCAATAGTATCAAATCCATGTTTTGAGTTTTGGATATTGTTGCATTTTGACTATACGACAAAACTATTTGGAACAAGCGGAGATAGTCCTTGTATGGATCTAATAAAGAACAACTTGAAAGTATTCGTTGAAGATTATGAAAAAGGGGATAAGGCGATTATGCCGCCTATCATAAAATCTGGGCTTGAAAGAGCAGTAGCAAATGCAAAAAGAGCAAATGAAAGCGCTAAAAGAAATGGCATTGATAATCCGACAACACAGATGGATGAGTTAGTTGATTATCTCAAAGGTTTAAAAGATGAAAAATAATATGGCAATTTGTAATATTTTTGAAGCACTTTTAAAAAAGTTTGTAAAATTACTTAATTTTACGCTGGGATAATATTCTCAATCGAAATAAGGGGTATGAATGTGGGCAGACAATGAAACTACTGAAGATTTTTTAAATTATGAAATGCATGCAAACTTAATTAAAGAATATGTTACAAATCCCCATCTATTACCTTTAACTATTGGAGTATTTGGAGATTGGGGAAGTGGAAAATCAAGTATTATGAGAATGCTTGAGCAAAAATTAAAAAGTGATGAAAAAATTCTAACCATATATTTTAATAGTTGGTTATTTGAAGGTTATGAAGATGCAAAAGTATCATTACTTGAAAATATCATTTTAGAATTATCAAAAGGAAAAACACTTTCAGAAGAAGCAAAAAGTAAAGTTTTACAATTATTGTCAAGAATTGATTTTTTAAAGCTTACTTCTGATGGGGTAAAGAAATATGGCAAAAATGTTATTGATATAATAGCAACTGGTGGCATTGGAACTGCAATTGAAGCTGGGTTTAGTATGCTAAACAAAGATAAAGTAGAAACAATAAAAAATACAGATATTTCAACTCTTGATAAATATATAAAAGATGAACAAGAAAACACTTCTAAAACAACAATAAAGAGCTTTAAAGATGATTTTGCAAAACTTATAGAACTAACTGCTTATGATAGCGTAGTGATTTTTATTGATGATCTAGATAGATGTTTACCTGAAAGAGTCATAGATACATTAGAAGCAATTAAATTATTTTTATCTGTTGATAATACAGCTTTTGTGATAGGAGCAGATGAAAGAATTTTAAAACATTCTATCTCAATGCATCTAAAGTTGCACACTTTTAATAATGATTCAGAATATTTACAAAATACGCAACAAATAGTGACGGATTATATTGAAAAACTTATTCAAATTCCATACAGAATACCAAAATTATCGGCATCAGAAATTGAAACTTACAATAATTTATTGTTTAGTTTGAATCTGCTTGATAGTGAAGAATTTCAAAAGATTTATGACGAGTATTTGGAATTTAGAAAAGGTGATTTTTACAGTCCTTTTTCTTTTGGAAACATTAAAGAGATTATTTCATTAGATGATAAAACAGAACTCAGTAATTTATTAAATATTTCACATTTTATGAGTCAAATGATTACTAATGTTTTAAAAGGTAATCCAAGGCAAACAAAAAGATTTTTAAATACATTCATTTTAAGAAGAAAATTAGCTCAAGTTGCTAGCTTAGAAATTGATATTCTTATACTCATCAAATTAATGTTATTAGAATACCTAAATCCAACTCTATTTAAAAAACTCAACGAATTACAATCAGGGGAAAGCGGTATTGTACTTGAACTTGGCATGCTTGAATCTGTTTTTATAGATGGTGAAGAAAATAAATTAGGAGAAGGTTTTAAAGATTGGCAAACTCCTCAAATTCAGAATTGGATTAGAATTGAACCTAAAATTGGCAATGTCGATCTACGAAATTATTTTTGGCTAGTAAGGGATAAGACTGAATCAACAATGTCAAACATTCATATGGTTAGTCCAATAATTCAAAAACTATATTCTCAAATTTCATCTACTGACAAACATCAGCGTTCAGTAGGTTTTATTGAATTAAAGAAGCTTGATGAATTAGTCAAGGATGAAGTATTTGAATTATTAAGTAATGAATTACTAAATAATCCTTCTAAAACACGCAATTTATTAGACACACTGTTTGATTATTTAGAAAAAATTGATAATGAAAAGTATGCTGTTTTTGCATTAGATTCTTTCAAAAAAATGAGTTTTGCTTTGATTAAAAATGAGAGAAAACCTATTGATATTTTGAAATTTATGAAATCTAAACACAAAATACTAACTTCTGGTTGTGATGAGTTAATAGATGAGTTTTCTCAAAAAGAATCTTGCTTATTACAAAAGACTGCAATGAAAGCTAAGGAGTAAAATATGGGAACATCAAAAGGAACAATGCCACCTTCAAATGGAGATTGGTCGTCATTAAAAGGCGATCTCACAACATTAGTCAATAATATTGATATACCCAATCAAGAGAAAAAACAAAAACTTACAGCCAAAGTAGTCAGTGATTTTATCACTGCAATTGGAGGTGCTAACAATTTCGCATCTTCATCAAAATCCAGAAGAGATGGTTCAACGACAATTTATAGTTCTAAAATAGGTCGTGCTACAGCAGTGAATCTTGGTAGTTTTTTAGGTTCTATTGGAGTCAGTGGAATTCAAACTAGTTTAAATACATTAAAAGTAAATTTTAATGATTTAACTATTGAAGAGCTTCATAAAGAACTTATACATATATTTTCAACTACATCAAACAGTGATGATGCCAATGCAGCAAATAAAGCTATGGCCGAAGTAGTTGATGAATTATTTATTGAAGTTGATAATATTGAAGATTTAGAAACAAAAATTTTATCATCTTTAGAAACAGAGGATATATTATGTCAATTTTATGAAAGATATATTTTTAAAAGATTTGAACGAAACTTTGATGAATATGATATTGGTCACTATGGTAATGAGAAAGCACGAAGGATTTTAGAAGATGTAGAAAGCTATATTCACATAAAGCTCAGAACTTACCAATGTGATAAAAAAATAAAAGATATAGATTTTTCAACTAGTGCTGGTGAAGCATTTATACAAGAACAACTACAAAATATTCTTGCATTTTTGGAGGATTATGATGATTAATTTAGAAATAGCCATCAAAGATGGTAGTAGGAACAATAATGGTTTATTAAATATGTCAATTAAAAATATTGACATAAATAAAAGTAGTGATGTAAGTATTAATATGGTGCAAATATTTAAGACTTTAAAATTTGTTCCGAGTGAAAAAAGTTTAGATTTTTTATTTTTTGCAATATGTGTACATTTAGTTGATAATTTATTACCAAGAGATATTCTTGCTGTTGATAATTGGCAGAGAGAAATTAGAATTAGAGTACCTGTTTCTGAACCATTGTTATGGAATAATAATAAACACATAATGGTTGAAGCACTTAATTTTTTAACTGGTGATGAATGGGATATAGAGTTTTATGAACTAAGTGAAAAATATTTTTTAAATGATGAATTAGATTTGGAGGATACTATTCAAATAGAGAATATTTGTTTACTCTCTGGTGGTCTTGATTCCTTAGTTGGTGCAATTGATTTAATACAGGAAAAAGACAATATCCTTTTTGTGTCACATTTTGATGGTGCTGGTGCTAATTTAAATGACCAGAAAGATATCTTTGATATTTTTAAAAGTAATACTTCTAAAAATATTCATCTTTCACAGTTTCATGTGTATGATGGTGAAGCACTTTATGAAGCTCATGATGGTAATTTACGAGCGAGATCTTTACTATTTCTTGGATTTGCACTTTTTCATGCTTTAAATTTTAATGTAAACCGAGTATATTTACCTGAAAATGGGTTAATCAGTATTAATATTCCATTAAATGAATCAAGAACTTCTTCAAATAGTACAAGAACAACACATCCGTATTTTATAAAAAAGTTACAAGACTTTTTGGTTAGTATTGATATTGATGTCGAAATTGTAAATCCATATCAACTTAAGACAAAAGGTGAAATGCTTTCAGAATGTCAAAACAAAGTTTTATTGAATAGTTTGATTAATAGAACAATTTCTTGTTCTCATTCAAAAAGAAAAGAACCATGGACTAGACGAACAGGTATTCGTAATTGTGGTTATTGTATCCCTTGTTTGATCCGAAGATCATCTATATATCATTATGGAGAATTAGAAACTGTAGAAACATATGGTGTAGATTTAGATATTCATGAACTTAAATTAGATAAAACTACTAAACCAATAAGTAAAGTGCCTACAGATGTATTAGCATTAATTAATTTTTTAAATAAGAAATATGAACTTAGTAAATATGAGCGAGAAATAGCTTTAATTGCAAATATAGACAAGATGGGAGAAACAGCAAGAATGTTAGATAGGGGTTATTCCGAACTTAGAAAATATATTGATAATAATGCATCTGATGAGATAAAAAGATTATTAATATGATAGAAAATTTAGTTGATACTCATTGCCACATAAATTTTTTCAAAAATGCAGGAGACATTGCACTTGAATGTGAAAAAAGAAAAGTGCATACAATTTATGTAACAACATTACCGTCTCAATTTGATGAAACCTTTAAGTATGTAAAATCATTAAAATATATTTATCCATCATTAGGATTTCATTGTTTAGAAAGTAATTACAACTTGGAGAAAGAAAAAAATATATTTTTAAAACATGTTAAGAATACAAAATTTATCGGTGAAATAGGATTAGATTTTTCAAAAAGAGCTGTTAAATCAAAAGAAGAACAAATAGAGCTTTTTGAATTTGTTTTACAAAATATAAACACTAATGAGAGTATTTTAAATATTCATAGTGCTAGTGCTGAAGATGAAGTACTAGATATACTGGTAAAATACAATGTACAAAAAGCTATTTTTCATTGGTATAGTGGAAAGATTGGAACATTGAATAAGATTTTGGATTGTGGTTATTATTTTTCTATAAATGAATTTATGTGTAAAAGTAAAAAAGGTCAAAATATTATTTCAAAATTACCAAGAAATAGAATTTTAGTAGAAACAGATGCTCCTTTTATTAAAAATGTATTACCGTATAAAAATGAGACTGCGTATGCTTATTTAAGTAAACATTGGGATATGTCTATTCTTAATGTACATAAACTTGTATATAAAAATTTTACTTCTCTTCAAGCATATATACAACAATCATTGTTTTAACTGAGCTTGTATATTATAGGCTATATGTAGAATAAATATTACTGTATCAAATTAGAATTTTTCTCCAAAAATCGTTCAATTATGAATATAAATGAAAGAGATATAAAAGGAGAAATTCAATGACAAGTAAAGTAAGCGTATTAGATCTATACAGATCGGAGATCGAAGAGTTTGTAAAAACTGGTGCAAGTTTAAGAAGTATTTGGAAAATTTTAAGTTCAAAAATGCCAAGTGATGTTCAGGTGAGCTATGTAGGTTTTTATAGATACTGTAAGAGAAAAGGGCTGAAATAGCCCTTTAAAATTTAGTAGGTAATTTTATTTAGAAAATCAAGATTACTTTTTAATATGTCAATAGACTTGGCAATATCATCAAGGATGATTTTGCATTCATTTTTCGTCAAGCTTTCAGCAAGTGAAATTAGTTTGTTTTTATCCCATTTTGTAAAAGCGTGACCAATATTTTGAATACCAAGCAGATCAAAGTTCTCAATTTTGGATATCAAAAACTCTTTATATTGCTCGTTTTTTATTTCTAAACTGTCTTGCTCAATATATTTTAATACTCTGTATAAAAAGAGGATTAACCTTTCTGTTTTTGGGAAAATTATACTTATCATTTGACCAATAAAATTTTCACTTTCTGGGAACATCTTAGCAATGATTTTTCCTTTTGTAAATTGCTTTAAACAATTTTCAATCTCTTGCTCATTTTCTGCAATAGATAGTGCTTCTGTAAAATAAGGGGATACTTGTAGTTGCTCATTTATCATTTTGTACATCAATCCATCACCGAAAAACATCCAATCTAAATTAATATGAAAATTTTCAGCAATATCTTTTAGTACTGGAAAAGGTACTGCTTCTACTTTTCCTTGCTCATATGTTTGTAATGTTCTAAGAGATATATTTACTTTACTTGCAAAATCTTTTTGAGATAACTTGTGAGCTTCTCTTATGATTTTAATTCTTTCTCCAATCATAACTAATCCTCTTTAATGATATAAGACGAAAAATATTATACATAAATAACTATAAATATACATTAAAATGTGCCTATTTACATTTAAAGTATGTATTATATTGATTTTAACAACATTTAATTAAGTGAAATTTTATATTTACTAATGTAATATTTTGTTACAAGAAACATTATTGTGCTTATGGAGGAGATTATGATTTCAAAAGAACTTTATCCTTTGCTTTTTGCAAAGAGGTGGCCAGATCCAATTGCTTTTGTAGAAGATGTTGCATCAAAGATTGAAAATCCTTTTTGGGGTAGTGGTGGTGCTGCAAGAGAGTATGCAAAAGAGATTTTAATAATTGACAATCAATGGCAATGGTTAGCACACAGAGTAGATGATTTTGCATCTTTAGTGGAAAACAATATGAGGTTAAAACTGAATAAATGGCTTTTTAGAGCTTTACTTGGATGTGGAGGATTAGCTTCAAGGATTTGTTCTACGGAAGAAGCCACTAAGTGGCTTATGGATAGGTATATTTCAGAACTTAAAAACCTATTTGATCCAAGATACAAAAATCATATTGATCTAAATAACACGATAGTAACAAGATATTACGAGGAGATGAACATGGAGGAAAAAGATGGATTTGAGTGTTGATAAAATAAAGCAAGATTTAGCTTCTATAAAAGCACTTAAAAAAGAGATGGATGATTTAAGAGGTTTATTGCTCGATGAATATATCACTCAGGATGCAGAAAATGTAATTAGAAGTGAAATAATTAAACTAGAAAGTGAACTTTCTAAACATAAGGTGCAGCAGCTAGGAGACATTGATCAAGATTTTCTAAACTCAATCAACATCACAAGAGTAGAGGCGATTGATCTTGAAGACAAAACACTGGTATATCTTTACGAAAACTTGATTGTTAAAGCGGAAATAACACTAATCGCTGCAAAACCAAGTAGTGGTAAAAGCTTGACCACAATGGCCTTATCAAATATGTCTTTGCAGAACAATATTAGCTATGTTTTTTATTTTGACTTAGATAATTCTCCGACAACACTCAAAAAAAGAGGCATTGACAAGATAGAGCAAAGATGGGGAGAAAGATTTCAGTATCACAGTCCAATTAAAAAGAAAAATGGACGAGTTGTAAAAAAAGAGGATATTTGGAATGTTATTACAAAACTAAAAACAAGAAACCTACAAAACATCTTGATTGTTTTTGATAGTGCTAAAAACTTTCTAAAAGCTGGAGCAGATAGGGATAAGAATAAAGATGTTTCTCCCTTAATGGATTTTTTTAGAGTACTACGAGATCTTGGTGCTACAGTGATACTACTGCATCACACAAATAAGCCAAATAAAGACTTAGGAGAGCTAACCTATGCTGGCAGTTCAGCTTGGGAAGAAGATAGCTCTAATGCTTTTTTATTGAGCTATAACGACTACAAAAAAACTTTTATTTTCACACCGTTTAAAAATAGAATTGGAGATATTGAAGAGATAGCTTTTGTTTATAAGGAAGAAAATCACTCTTTATCTCAAGTTGAAGTGGAGTGGGCGAAAGAAACACAATTGGATGAAACCATCAGAGATGAAATAATAGACTTTATCAAAACATCACACCAAAAACCTATTTACAGCCAGATAATGAAGCATATGCAAGAGATGGGCTTTACAAACAAGGATAAAGTCAATGCGATAGTTCAAACTGGAAAAAACAAATACTGGAAAACTACAAAGATTCCAGAGAAAAATTTCAAAGATATTTATGAACTCATGGAAAGTGATACTCGGATTAGTCAGATAAGTCCTTTTAGTTCAGATAAGTCTGTTTTTAGGGGTATTAAGGGAAATGAGTTCTTGTCAGATAAGTCTCTTGATACTTCGGATAAGTTATCAAATATGAATATAGATAGAAAGATAGTTTAGGAGGAACATATGTCGGAAAATTCAGAAAATGTTTTAAAACTTATTTTACAAAAGCTTGAGTCTCATGAAGAATTATTGGTCTTGCTAATTCCTGATTTCAAAACAAAAAAAGGTGTTGCTAACTTTTTTGGAGTGTGCGAAAAAACACTTGATAATTGGAAAGAGAGCGGTAAGTTTCAAGAGGGCGTAGAGTATTTTATCAATGAAAAAGGCAGAGTGGAATACATACCTCAAGGTCTCTATGAACATAAAAAGAACAGACAAAATAAACAAACTAGCAATAAAGAGCCAAAGAGCGAGAAACAAAAGATATATCATCCATCAGTTATGAATATTGTAAAAGGATTGAAAGTTGGCTAAATCAAACAAAAGAGAAAAGGTACATTACCTAGATTTTACATTTACGATTTTTGAAAAGTACAATAAATGGCAGATCTCATTTTATCCAGTAAAAGGAGAGCCTCCGAAGAAAAAAACTACAGGCTTAGAGGCTACAGCTTCAAACTTGATTATTGTAAAAAGAGAGATTATCCCATCTATTGTGGAGTATTTGACAGGAAAAGTTGAGATTTCTGTACAAAAAGAAGACTTGTGTGTACAGGAGTGGGCAGAGGAGTTCTTTATCGTACATAAAGATAAAGTTCGCCCTCATGTGTATAAACGAAATTTAGGGCACTATAATAATCATGTAAAGCCATATTTTGGAGATAAGCTATTACATCTAGTGAAGCCAATAGATATTGAAAAATGGCAAAATAAACTGCTTAAAAACTTTAAACATTTGACAGTACAAAAGTATCGCTCAATTTTTCTTAGTATATTTGACTACGCAGTTAAAAATGAGGTTGTTGAGTCAAATCCTATACGAAAGGTTGAATCACCTAAGACGATTGAAAAAGTCACAATGCACGATGATGAAGAAGATGATATTTTTCCGTTTTCTGAGGCTGAGATAAAAACGCTTTTAGAAAAGACGGATGGTTATCTAAAAAACTTTATCATGTTAATGTATGCAACTGGTATGAGACCTGGGGAAATAATAGCTTTGAAGTGGGGTGATATTGATTTTGATAAAAAACAGATTAACATATACAAAACCATTGTATGATCTGGTTACACTAAATAGGACATACAAAAGTAGTATGTTAAAATTAGTGAAAGTGGAGAGAAATAATGAGAAAAAATCATTACACAAATGAGTTTAAAGATTCAACAATAAAATTTTGTA
>Ga0163223_100127_pt1 | contig 27752 bp, 24 predicted proteins | sample MSEWel2016_02_17_2_FD_113147 | JGI IMG/M metagenome (GOLD analysis project Ga0163223, IMG submission 113147) | Subsurface microbial communities from deep shales in West Virginia, USA - MSEEL Well Study Marcellus 5H_2016_02_17 ...
AAAATAAATCAAGAGAAGGACAAAAGAAAAGCCAGTTGCTAAAGCAACCGACTTATAACGAGGCGAAGCCTCTTTGTTCGGAAAAATTAAGATATATATGTTATACTATAGGGGAGAAATTTGCATCATGAGAGGAGAAATTCTATGCGTAAGTTATACATCAAACAAAAAGTTTTTAAGATTACGGATCATTATCCGGTCACTGATGAAAATCAAAATCCGGTCTATTATGTGGACCAAGACTTTAAGCTTATCGGCAATACGGTACATGTCAAAGATGCAGCGGGTAGAGAGATTTTTGTTATTGACAAGGAGATACTCACGTTTTTACCACGGTATGTTGTGAGTTTTTCAGATGGCCGACAAGTCTCCTTAAAAAGTCGATTCACTTTTTTTAAAAAGCAGATTGATGTGGAATCAGAAGGTCTTCATCTTGAACTTGATGGGAACTTTTTTGACTTTCATTTTTCCATTTATGAAGGTGGGCGTGAGATTGGATCAATTACACGGGAATTCCTTACCTGGGGAGATACCTATGTATTGAATATTTTTGATGAATCAAAAGAAGTTTTTGTTTTAGCATTAATGATTGCGGTTGATTGTATTAAGGACTCTGAAGAAAAAAATTAGAAGAAAAGGATTCGATTGTATGAAGTCGAAAAAATAGCTGACGCATCATCTGTTTCATATCATATTACGTTTCGTTTTATTTATAGCTGTCTTTAATATTGTGACAAATACTCTTATTGGATTTCCTGTTGAAGATAATTGGAAGTGGGTTTTCTTTGCAACTTTAGCAATGATTACTTACTTTTTTACTCGTGAAAAATTATCCCTTTTAAGGAAAACGGTATTTTTTATTTATATTATTTTTGTTATGTTGCCGGTAAGCTTTATTGAATCCGGTGGAACACAGAATAATATCATGGGATATGTGTTTCTTCTTGTTATTTGTGTTACATTTTTCTTCTGGGGACATTTACGGATATTTATGATTTGCTCAATCATTATCATGTTTAATGTACTCTTATACATTGAATTTCATTTTCCGCAGGTGGTGAATTCTTATCCGAGTTCAATTCATTCTATTGACCGCCTTACTCAGACATCGATCTTATTATTAATGGCCTTTCTATTTCTTAAGATTTTTTCGGATACATATGCCAAAGATCGTGAACGACTCAATAAACTGGTTCATTATGATAGTTTAACGGAGCTACTAAATCGACGTTCTTTTGATGATGAATTGAACAAAGTCTTAGAGCAATCAAATCGGAAAAGTGAATATATTATTTTCTTTGATATCGACTATTTCAAAGAGATTAATGATACACAGGGACATCATTATGGAGATGAGGTCTTACAAGAAATGGCCGATGAGTTAAAGAAGGTTTTTATATATCCGAATATTGTAGCAAGATGGGGTGGTGACGAATTTGTGGCCTTGTATCATGGAGATTATAAGACATTAATTCAAAAGATTGAAAGCTTATATAAAGATATCGACGTATCATTTAGTTGCGGAATCACACAACTAAAGGACATTGATGTGTCAGCAGATGCTATTTTAAAACGTGTGGATGATGCCTTATATACATCTAAAAATAATGGGCGGAATCAATGGACATATCAAGAGTAGAGGAAGGATTTGGAGAATGAGTTTAATAGAGATTAGGGGATTAAAGAAATCGTTTGGAGAAAAAGAGGTATTAAAAGGTATTGATTTATCCATTGGTAAAGGTGAGATTATCGGATATATTGGACCCAATGGTGCAGGAAAAAGTACCACAGTCAAAATTATGTTGGGACTTATTGAAGAGTTTGAAGGTGATGTCTATCTTTTTGGTGAAGATATTCGTAAAGCCAGTGCGTCCTATAAACGACATATAGGATATGTGCCGGAAGCTGGTGAAATCTATGATACACTGACCGGGCACGAATACTTAAGTTTTCTAGGTGAACTCTATTCTTTGAAAAAAGAGCTTATAGAAGCACGTATTGAACGATTGATGTTGCTATTTGGTTTGCAGGAGGTGATGCATTTGCGTATTTCCTCATATTCAAAAGGCATGCGACAGAAGATACTTATTATCGCTAGTATTATTCATAACCCGGAGGTCTTGTTTTTAGATGAACCCATTGCCGGTCTTGATGCAAACAGTGTGATGGTCTTTAAAGAGCTCTTGCACCAGTTGGCTAAAAACGGAAAAACCATTTTTTATTCCTCCCATATGATGGATGTAGTGGAAAAAATAAGTGACCGAATTGTATTAATCGATCAAGGAATTATTGCTGCAGATGGAAACTTTGATACCTTAAACTCGACCAGTCAATATGGCTCCTTAGAAGAACTGTTTAATAAAGTAACAGGTACGGACAATCATGAGGAGATTGCAAAGTCAATTATAGAGACAATAAGTGGGGATGATGTATGGAAGAACTAAAACGGTTACGCTTGCTAAAACCCTTCAAAGGTGTGTTTGAAAATATGGGGATCAATTATGACGATCTATATCATATTTTGTGGTTAAAATTCACCCTTGATAATCGACGCACATCGGTAATGGAGTTAGGAAAACAAACGTCAGAAAAAAAAGAGAAAAAAACTGGCCGTGTCGCCCAACATATTATGTATGTTTTTTTTGGTCTTATGCTAATCCCAATTCTATTGATGACAGAGTCCATCTACTTAAGCATGTCTTTATATGCGACACTCGTTTTGTTTTTTCTTTTATCATCAATGATTTCAGATTATTCAACGGTCCTTCTTGATCGACGTGACCAGGTCATGTTTCTCACACGACCGATTGAGCGAAAGGCCTTGTCGGTGGCACGGTTTTTACATATTTTCAGCTATGTCTTGGTCTTACTTTTAGAGCTTGCCCTTCCGTCGGTTCTAGTGATGGGGATTCGCTTTGGTATTATAGCGGGACTTGGCTTGTTTATAATGAGTGTGCTTATGAGTTTGTTTTCGGTGGTACTTACATCATGTATTTATGTATTGCTCCTGCATTTTTTTAATGGTGAAAAGCTAAAGGACTTTATTAATATATTTCAAGTGCTTTTTACGGTTAGCATTACATTAGGTTATCAAATCGTTCCTCGTATTATGAACATATCAGCCTTGACACAAATAGAGTTTTCCATGAAACTATGGCATGTTGTCGTGCCACCCATGTGGTTTGCAGCGCCTTTGGCGATTCTTATTGAGCAAGAGATGCAACCGGCATTAGTAGCTATGTCCTTTCTAGGTATTGGTGTGCCGACTATATTATTATTTTTCTATGTGCGATGGATTGCGCCAAAATTTGAAGGATATCTAAGTAAAATGAATGAATCCGGTGCGGACAAAGATCACGGAAAATCTTTGCGGGAGAATTTGGTATATCGTCTAGCATCCTTTGTGAGTCAAACGGATACAGAACGAGCCTTTGTATTATTCAGTCGAAAAATCTTGACGAAAGAACGGGAAACGAAGTTGCGCATGTATCCCGGATTAGTTTTTGCTATTGGATTCCCAGTAATTTTTGGTATAATGAATCAGTATGGAGGACGTGTTCAAATTCGTGGCAATCAATCGATTTTATTGTATTTTTACATGACCCCCATTTTCTTAATAAGTATGCTTGTCAATATCAGGTATAGTGAAAGTTATCGAGGCGCATGGATTTATAAGGTAGCACCTTTTACCAAACAAAATGAAATGATCCGAGGCGTTATCAAAGGATTTGTCATAAGTTATATCTTGCCGATTTATATCTGTATGGGGATTATTTTCTATATTGTATCCGGTCTGATAGGGTTGGTCTATTGGGGAATATTAATTGGCTTGGCCATGATTTTATTAAGTATCCATATTTTTATGTTGGATACAAAATATCCATTTAGTGAAAAGTTTAATCCGCAAAATCAAAAAGGGAAAACACTCATTTTATTTATGCTTTCGTCGTTGATTAGTGGTATATTTGTATTAGCACAAGTTTTTCTTATTAAAGAAAATACAATGTTAATGGTAGCAGCAGGTGGAAGTGTCTTTACTGGCTATATTGCATGGAAGCTTGCTTTAAGGAGGAAGATATGAAGATCTATACAAAAAACGGAGATAAAGGGTATACAAGTAATTTTAAAGGTGAAAAATTATGGAAGGGAAGCTTATGGATTGAGCTACAAGGTAATATTGACGAGATAAATGCAAATGTCGGACATTTGAGAAGTTTAAATCAGAGAATAACTCAACAAGAAGATATTGATCAGATGCTTGAATGGATTCAATACTGCCTGTTTCGAATCGGAAGTGATATTTCCCTTCAATTTCAAGTGACCTATATAACGGACGAGATGATTGAAAAGCTAGAAAAAGCCATTGATACATATACGGAAAAGACAGGTGAACTACATAGTTTTATCCATTTTAATGGAAATGAGGCGGCAACCTATGCTCATGTTATTCGTAGTGTAACGAGGCGGTGTGAACGCGTTTTTTCAAAAGTACTTCAAGAGATTGACTTTACATTGGACTATCAATATGTGAATCGTTTGTCGGATTATTTTTTCCAGTTAGCACGATATCTCAATCATGTTAACGGTAATGCAGAAGAAGTGATGGTGGTTAGAGATTAAAACAGATGGAGGTTCTATATGAATGAAGAAAAGAAAAGAGAGTTAGCCTCTGCAAAGATGCTGGCAAAAAAACTGAAAAAAGCGGAAAAAGAGGCGCGTATTAAGGCAATAAAAAATCGTAAACCCTTTAAAGGTTTGCAAATTCGTCCAACGGTGTCGTTGTTTGATGAAGCCGGTCGACAAGAACCTGGGGAGAACAACTGGGAGGGATTTGGGTTTGATATTCATCCCCAAGTTACCATATTTTCTGCAGTGTTTTTAGTGATGTTTATTGCAGGAACACTTTTGTTTCCAGGACAGGCGGAGGAGATTTTTAGCTCGACATTAGCAGGAATTACAAAGAATGCCGGATGGTTTTTGATTGCTGCAGCAAATATTTTTGTCGTTGCAGCTCTATATTTTGCATTTGGAAGATATGGTAATCTGAGAATTGGCGGTGCTGAAGCACAACCGGAGTTCACAAAGTTTGCTTGGTATGCAATGTTACTTAGTGCAGGAATGGGTATTGGCTTACTTTTTTGGAGTGTTGCTGAACCGATTTCTCACTTGAACACACCATCACCCATGTTTGGTATGCTAGGGGCAGGGACACCGGAATCGGCCCAAGCAGCAATGGCAACGACATTTTTCCATTGGGGAATTCATCCTTGGGCGATTTACTCCATTGTTGCACTAGGATTAGCCTTTTTTGCTTATAATCGTGGATTGCCATTGACCATACGGTCAATCTTTTATCCCATTATCGGAAATAAGATTTATGGATTTTGGGGTAATTTGATCGATGTATTGTCGGTTTTAGCAACATTAACGGGATTAGCGACTTCTCTTGGCTTGGGAGTATCTCAGGTCAATGCCGGGCTGAATCATCTATTTGGTATACAAATTAGCATTCCTATTCAAGTCGCTTTAATTATAGGTATTACCGGATTAGCAACGGCTTCCGTAGTTATGGGACTAGATGGTGGTGTAAAAAGACTCAGTGAAATCAATATGATTTTGGCAGGAGGCTTCTTAGTCTTTATTTTGATTGCAGGACCGACCGTATATATCATGAGTGGTTTTACACAGAATATCGGTTACTATATTTCGAATTTTATTGAAATGAGCTTATGGACAGAAACCTTTAGAGATACAAACTGGCAAGGTGGATGGACAATATTTTACTGGGCATGGTGGATTTCATGGTCGCCATTTGTAGGTATGTTTATTGCTAGGATTTCAAAGGGAAGAACCGTTCGTGAATTTGTATTAGGTGTTATGTTGATTCCTTCAATACTATCTTTTTTCTGGATGTCGGTTTTTGGTGGAACGGCAATATTTCAAGAGACCAACGGGATTGCAGATATTGTCTCGGCGGTAAATATTGATGCGTCGCTTGCCCTTTTTGCTATGGTTGATTCCTTGCCTTTAAGTAACATCTTATCGGTAATTGGTATTGTCTTGGTAACGGTGTTTTTTGTAACGTCATCGGATTCAGGTTCCTTGGTTGTAGACCACTTGACATCAGGCGGTAAGTTAGACTCTCCAGTACCCCAACGTGTGTTTTGGGCAGTCATGGAAGGTGTCGTTGCAGCAACACTCCTTATTGGTGGAGGGCTAACTGCCTTACAAACGGCCTCGGTTATTACCGGACTACCATTTGCGGTGATTCTATTAATGATGATCTATTCCCTCAATGCAGGACTTAAACAAGAATTTGAAGTGGAAGAGGTTGTGCGTAGAAAAGTGCGAGAAGTACGGGAAGATCATATCATCAATGAAGTTATCAACTCGGTTGTTCATGATCATGCGCTCATCGACAAAGAAGAAGAGGAAAAGAAATAAATAAAGTGTCAAAAAAGGTGTCAGGAACCGTGAACATCTGTTCATGGTTCTTGACACCTATTTAATTTATCTTTAAAACAAGGCACTTCCGAACAAAAGCATCAGTACAAATATGACAAGTGCGATGAAAAAGAGTACCTTTGCGACGGTCTTAGCTGTTGAAGCAACACCTCTAAAGCCAAAAATACCGGCAATGATTGAAATAATTAAAAATATAAGAGCCCACTTGAGCATCTCTCCACCTCCTAAAATCAAAAAGACCAAATGAAAACTGTTCTTATTTAAGAATAGCAGATAAAAAAAATTGCGTCAAGATAATTGGATTGAATAATAAGTTCTATAATATATGGTATAATAAGCCTAATTATTTAAGAAAGTAAGAGGTAGTATATGATGAAGTTTAGAGTGGTTGAATTATGTATTGTTTTATTATTGATGTTTACATCAAACAGTTTTATTCAAGCAGGGAGTTCAACATGGACGGAGTCCAAACAGGTATCATACTCCGGTGGGCAAAAAAATGTTACTGTTTTATGGGTAGATCTTAATAATGATCAAGTTCGATTAGAAGCAGCATTTGCAGGCGATGGGGTGGGTAATACAGGGCCATTAAAAAAAATTGTTGAAAGCGTTAATGATGCTGATGGCAAAGGAATTGCCGGTATTAACGGAACGTTTTTTAATGCCTATGCAGATATGCAGCCGGCGGGAACCGTGATTGAAGCCGGAGAAGTCAAACATATATCCAATACCGGATCGGTTATGGCCATTACAGATACAAATACAGTGCGTATAGATCCTCTATATGCGAAGGTATTAGGGGGAACCAAGGACCAATGGAACTGGCCCTATAGTTGGTATGCCTGGAATATTAACCATTATTATAATGACCCAAGTGCAACCATGATTTTCACTGGCGACTATCAGGGTCCAAAACCGGCACATGACTTTACATCTATAGAAGTGAAGAACGGCCTAGTTCAAAAAATCACAAAAGGCAGTTTTCATATTCCGGCGGATGGATTTATTGTTTTAACAAAAGATCAAAACGTAATGGATGTTTTTTCGGTTGGAGAAAAGGCAGAGTATCGTGTTGATTATTACCGCAATAATTATACAAGTCTAAATAATCAATCCATTACACTCGATTATTCAAGAGTTCGAACGGCCATTGGCGCAGGCCCTCACCTTGTGAAAAACGGTCAAGTTGTTGCTAATGCATCAAGCGAAGGTTTTTCAGAAGATAAGATAACGCAAGGTGCAGCAATGCGAAGTCTTGTCGGCGTGACGGCAGATGGAATCCTTGGCATGGCAACTGTATCCGGTGTGAATGTTGTCCAGTTAGGCGAAATCGCTAAAGAACTAGGTATGATTGAGGCCATGAACCTTGACGGCGGTGGTTCAAGTGCCTTGTATCATAAAGGAAAGTATATATCAGTGCCCGGAAGGAATATATCCAATGCACTTGTTGTCAAAGAACTCAATCATCCACCGGTTTCAGTGGAGCTCAATAATAAACCCATCTTTTTTGATTCAGAACCTTACAACAATCCGACCTACGGACGTGTACTTGTACCTTTAAGAAAGATAGCTGAAGCCCTAGGTGCAAATGTGGGCTGGGATCCGGCAACGTCATCCGTTAGCATTGAGCGCTTAGGAACTCAGATGCTTTTAAAAGTAGATAGCAGCACGGTTAATGTCAATGGACAAAATCATACAATGGATGTTCCGGTGATATTACGTAATGATCGTACCTATGTCCCTGTTCGTTTTGTGACCGAATTTTTTGATGGCCAAGTGGAATGGGATGGCGTAACACGAACGGTCAAGCTGACCATTAACGATGCCAGAGAGATTCTTGATTTGGCAAAAGCCTACGAAGAATCCGGACAACTTGAACCGGCTATTGGAAAATATCAAGAAGTGCTTAGTCTGGATGCAAGGAATATTACTGCTGCCAAACGTTTGGCAGATATTTTTAATCGTTTATTAGAAAAAAAGGAAGAAGCCATTCCTTATTATGAACTTGTATATAGCTTGGATTCAGAAGACTCTGCCAATATTAACGCCTTGGCATGGTTGTATTATTCAACCTATCAGTATGACAAAGCAATAGAACTATTTGAAGCATATAGTCGATTAAATCCGACATCGGGAAGTGGAGAATACGGGATTGCTCAGTGTTATGCATCCTATCAAATGGATGATATAGATAAAGCTGTTGATTATTTCCAACGTGCATTATCTAAAAAATTAAATGATACTCAAAAAGAGTATGCAGTAACCTATATTAATAAGCACAACTAGGAGGGATTTATGGAAAAGCGGTGGATACAATTATTCGCACTTAGTATGATGATGATTCTTGTGAGCGGATGTTTATTGGATACTTCTAGAGTAGAGGGTGAAAAACTAGTGGTCGATAATATTTCAACGCAACAAGAGGAGTCGGAATCAGAACCAGAACCAGAACTAGAACTAGAGGGTCCAATAGAAATAACGGATTATAAAACATTAAAAAAATTATGGGAAGAGTATTTTTATGACGCGATTACCACCGTTTCAAATACACATGAGTTTGATTCACCACAAGATATTGATGTGAATTACCTTTTAGATTTTGCAGCTCAAAAATATGTTCAAGAAAATGGGGTTGAGCATCTAGAGCTTGAATCTGAAGATAGCAGTACCCGTTTATTGCCAAGAGAAGAGTTAATGCCGTATATTGATCGTTATTTTAATATGGAAGAGGTGGAGTGGGATGAGCAATATTATCCTTTGTCTTATCACAAAGGGAACAAAGCGAATTATCTTCATGAACAAAACCCATGGGGATTAACGTTTGAAAATGTTTATCGTTATCCGGATGGAACTATATCCGCAGACTATGTGGAATATGACCGTGAATATACAGGTGAGATTAATACTATTCAGTCAATGACATTAAAACCACATCCGGATATGGAGAAACAGCTTTATTTTGCTTCGTCAACCTATGAGCTTATTGACAATCAACGTGTTAAAATCATTGGTGATTATGAACGGTTAGATTCATTGGCGGCACTGATGGAAGACCCAACAAATGTACTTCAGATTATTGGTGAGACAGACCATGCGCTTTTTCTTGTAGAAGTCAACCAACGTCAATGGAAAGGAATTAAATTAATAAAAGTAGATAAAAGAAATTTTAAGTTGATAAAAGCGGTCAATCTTGAAATCATAGATGAAGCCTTCCCGGTAAAGTATCTTGGGGACAAAGTCTATCACTTGAAAAAGACAGTTATCGATGTATATGATGAAGGATTGACATTGATTCAAAGCATCGATGTTCCGACACATATAAAACCATTAGGGGAACCGGGATATGATTATGATCCGATAGGACAACGCATTGTTTATAGTGATGAAGAAGGTTTAAAACTATATAACATGAATAGCGAAAATGACGTATTGATTAATGAAACTATCCCTGTAGAAGACAATGACTTAATTGATAATATTTACTTTTTACATCCGATATTTGTAGGTGAATCGATGAATGTTATTGCAACAATGTCAGGATATGAAGGGTATACCGGTTTTTTATTCTATCAACAAGCGACGGAACATACTCAGATGCATTCTTTTGGATTTGATCAAGCTTTGCATACAATGCAAGCTGAAAACACCTATATAACAATGCTTCCTGTCTATTATTCAAAAGATGATACATATATAGCCGGAGGTATGATTGTTGATTTAGAAACAGGTAACTTAAGTTTTATGCCTGAGGACGTTGATTGGAATGAAGGATATCTTATAACGGATATATATAAATACGATGGAGCACATACAAGTGTTTATGTGGATCATTCAAATGCAGATAAAAATGATAAATTAAAAACAGTTCATGCATATACTGTGAGCTCAAATAGCATTCAAGAAAACATATTACAGATTACGGAAGCCAATGTATCTGTTATCGGTGTGCTAAATGATGATACCATTCTTTTACAATATAACTATAATATCCATGAAAATGGTGTAATCGCAATCAACAATAACAATTATTGATTGCGATAATAGAAGATGGCCAGCTGTGTACGGTCACGAAGATTTAAGCGTTCTAAGATAACGCTAATATAGTTACGGACGGTGCCTTCACTTAAGAAAAGCTCTGCACCAATTTCTTTATTGGAGAGCCCGTCGGCAACACACGTTAATATTTGGATTTCTTTATCCGATAAGCCTAAGTCAGAAAATGTGCTTGGGCTTTTTTGTTGTAAAAGTTTGGGGAGCTTATCTACGACGGCTTCACCAAAAACCCGTTGTCCTGCTGCAACAGCACGAATGGCAGGTAAGATACTGTCGAAATTTTGTTTGAGTAGATAGCCTTTGGCCCCGATACGGAGTGCTTTGACAATATATTCATCATCCAAAAAGGTTGTTAAGTAAAGAATCTTCGCCTCTGAATCTTCCCCTAATATCTTGGTGCCGGCATCCAATCCGTTCATATTTTCCATGCGTATATCCATGAGAATAACGTCAACAAGATGTTGGTGATAGAGTTCAATCGCTTCTTGGCCACTATGACCAAGGGCAATAACTTCAATATCCTCACTTTGACTTAAGATGGTTTTTAGAGATGCGGCGACGAGTTTGTCATCATCGATGACCAGAATTTTAATCATTTTCCTTTGTCTCCTCTCGAGGTAGTGTGATAAAGAGTTGGAATCCGTTTTCAATGTCTATATTCATGCGTCCGCCAAGTTTTTCTACACGTTCGCTAATATTTCTCAAACCAATGCCTTCGTCTAGGCTATAACTTGACACATGACCGTTGTCGGATAGGATTAATTGGTAAAAAGCGTGATGTTCACGCAAGCGTAGGGTGACCTTTGTTGCATCACTGTGTTTGATGGTATTATTTAAGCCCTCTTTAATGATGGCAATCAGTGCATATTTAATGGCTTGATGGGGGGAGCGGGTAATATGAAGATCAAGATCAATCTCACAAAATGTAAATTCAGAAGTTATTTTTTGAATGGCAGATTCAATATCAATCGAAGTATCGTGAAGATCATGTACACTGGAACGAATATTATCCATGCCTTGGTTAAGGGTGTCCCTTAGCGCCTGTAAATGCTCTTGTAGGTCCATATCTTTATTAATGGCTAATATAGCACCGATTTGTAGTAGAGCTCTTGATAATACGTGGCCAACGTGATCATGGATCTCCCGGGCGATACGATGACGTTCATTTAAGGTGGCGTGATAAATTTCATTATCTTGACTTTCCAGAAGTTGCTGATGTTGTTGTTTAAGAGTATAAGTGAGTTCTCGGGTACGATCTTCAAGCTCGTGATAAGCAAGGGTCTTATTTGCGCAGGTTTTTGTACGATATTTTATCAGTGCCGCGACACCTATCAAAGCAGATAAGACGAAAAAAGTTAAAGGACCATAGTGTTGATAACTTGTCGACAGAATGATTGCAGTTAAAAGTTGGAACCAATATGAATAGGAAAAAAACCAAGTATAAATGATCACCGGCAAGAAAAAGACGGCGGATGGCATCCATAGGCAGAGGAGTAGATAAGTGATGGTAATAATATGGTGGAATACCGGTTTATCCGTATAGGCTAATAAAGCCGATGCAATCAAGGCAACGAGCACAACAAGGAGTAATACAATCAGGTGACTAGACCCTATAATATGTAGATATAAGGCAAGTCCTAAAAAAAAGAGTATAAGTTTATCGATAATATCCATGATATGCATAAGTTATCCTCACATGTGACATTTGTCATATTGAATCTGATAGATGGCACTTACAATTATAGCAAAAAAATTTTACAATACAAACAAGAAGTCAAAAAATATGAAGAAAACAAAGTTTGGAGGAGGATTTTTATGGTAATAAAAGTCAACAATCTAGTGAAACGTTATGGAGACTTAGTTGCTCTTGACCATTTATCATTTGACGTTCGAGAAGGGGAGATTTTTGGTCTCTTAGGACCTAACGGCTCAGGTAAGACAACAGCTATCAATTGTATTTTATCCTTGTTATCCTATGATAAAGGTGAGATTGAAGTTTTTGGCAAACCGATGACGCCGGAAAGCTATGAAGCAAAAAGAAATATTGGTGTGGTCATGCAAAACGTGGCGGTATTTAATGAGCTTACTGTTCGGGAGAATGTTGATTATTTTTGTGGACTATATGTTCCGGATAAGAAAGAAAAGAAACGACTTGTGGACGAAGCCATTGCTTTTGTCGGTTTGGAAAAATATGAAAAATTTGTACCCAAAAAATTAAGTGGTGGTCTACTTCGCCGACTAAATATTGCGTGTGGAATTGCGCATAAACCCAAGATTATCATTCTAGATGAACCAACAGTCGCTGTTGACCCCCAAAGTCGAAATAAGATTTTAGAAGGAATCAAGGAACTGAATAAAAAGGGTGCAACCGTGATCTATACATCCCATTACATGGAAGAAGTGGAGCAAATCTGTTCACGTATTATGATACTAGACCACGGAAAATCTATTGCTTCGGGAAGTAAAGAATCCCTAAAAGCCATGATTGATGTGGGCGAAAAGATTTCCATTGAACTCTATGATTTAGAAGAGGAACATGTACAAAGTTTTCGTAAGTTACCTAATGTAGCCTCAGTATCTTATGATGAGAATTTGTTAACCATTCATTCTTATAAGGCGGCCAATAACTTGGAACATGTTTTAGAGCATATCAAAACACGGAATATGGCCTTTGGAAAAATCTATTCAGAAAAACCAACATTGAATGATGTTTTCTTGGAATTAACTGGTAAAGAATTAAGAGATTAGGGGGTGAGCGTATGTATGGACATATTTTAAAATATCGACTGAAGTGCTTAACCAAAGACAGGGATAACATGTTTTGGATTCTTATATTTCCAATCGTTTTAAGTACACTGCTTTATGCGGCGCTTGGTAATATCGGTAATCAGGAAATTTTTCATCGGATTCCGCTTGGGCTTGTAGCAGAAGAAAAAAGTGAAGAAGTGACCCGTCTTATGAATGCAACGGACTTAGTTGAATTTCAGATGATGGATCAAACAGAAGCACAAGCGTCATTGGAAAACGAAGAGCTTATTGGTTATGTACTCATGGATGAAGAAATGACGTTTGTTGTTCGAACAAAGGGCATGGAACAAAGTATTGTTCGCTTATTTTTGAATCAATATCGACAAACGATAGGAACTCTTGAAAATATCATGAGAAATCATCCTGAACAGATGGAGGAAGTGGTCAATCGACTTGAGACGAGACAAGCTTTTACGACACCGGTATCAGCAGCAAGAGCAAAATTAGACCCTATGTTGATTTTTTTCTTCGCGTTGATTGCCATGACCTGTATGTATGGTGCCTATCTTGGACTGCGAGAAGCGGTTGATATTCAAGCAAATCTGTCAGATTTGGCAGCACGTATTAATGTTGCGCCGATTCATAAGATGAAGACGTTTTTTTATAGTATTAGTGCGGCGGTGATTATTCAAGTGGTGATTATTAGCGTCCTGCTTGCTTATTTACAATTTGTTTTAAAAATAAACTTAGGTGATCGAAGCTTATTGATATATTTAACATCTGTTTTAGGAAGTGTTTTAGGCGTTATGGCAGGTGCTTTTATCGGAACAGTACTTAAAACCTCAGAGAATATGAAAAATGCAATTGTTACTATATTTTCATTGGGGGGAGCTTATTTGGCTGGACTAATGAATTTTTCAACCAAGTATACAGTTGCTGAGAATGTTCCGATTTTAACGGTATTAAACCCGGTTAATCTATTAGCGGATGCCTATTATGCCTTATATATGTTTGACTCACTTGAGCGGTATTGGATGAATATAATGTATATGATCGGTTTTATCATTCTTTTCTTTTTAGGAACATATATGAATGTAAGGAGGCGAAAGTATGCCAGTATTTAAAGTATGTATGCGGATTATTAAACACAATTTACCGGCTCTAGGGATCTATTTAGCTATTTTTATAGGTATTAGTGTTCTCTATGCAACCAATATGAATGAGGAAGTGGATCCCGATTTTAGCCAGTCGAAAATCCCCATGGCAATCATGAGTGTGGATGACTCTCCTTTTATCGATGGATTGAAAGAGCATTTAAGTGGTGTTGCACGTTTTGTCGACTTAGAGGATGAAAGTGAAACCATACAAGATGCATTATATTTTAGAGAAGTTGTCTATATTCTTCGTATCCCTCAAGGTTTTACCGACGATTTTTTAAAGGGTGACTATCAGATGATGGAAAAGATGGTGATTGAAAATGCGGCAAACACCTATTACATTGACCTAGCCTTAGATCAATATTTAAATACAGCCCGCTTGTATGTTGGTGTGGAGTCTTTGGATGCGAGACAATTAGCAGATACTGTATTAGGAGACTTAGACCAAGAGATTGAGGTTCTTGTGACAACCACGGCATCCAATCAAAGCGTCATGGAATTTATGGTCCAATATTTTAATTATTTGGGATATGGGTTATTTAGTATTCTCATATTAGGCGTTTCCTTTACCATGTTTTTACTTCATGATGTGGATGTGAAAAATCGAAATGCAAGTTCGCCGATTCCGACAGGACGTATTGTCCGTGAGCATATTTTTGCCAATGTAACCTTTGCTTTTAGTGCTTTAACTTTATTTTTAATTGCCTTGTTTGTTTTGGGTGTACGTGAGTTTACCATACCCATGCTACTGTTTGTATTAAATGCGGTTATCTTTACCCTATGTGCTCTGGGCATCAGTTTTGTTATCGGAACCTTAGTGAAAAGCAAGGCGGCCATTCATGCGGTTGCCAATGTGGTTGCATTAGGTCTCAGTTTTTTGAGCGGTGTATTCGTGCCTCAGTTTCTGCTGAGTGAGAGGGTCTTAAAAGTTGCAAGTTTCTCTCCGGTATATTGGTATGTTCGTGCCAATGAGCACATTGGTCAGATGGCAGAAGTTAGTCCTGACCGATTAATTATCCCATTGCAAGGCATGGGGATTCAACTTGTTTTTGCGGTTATGTTTTTAAGTATTGCACTTGTTATTGGCAAGCGTAAATGGGGGCTGAAAAATATATAAAAAATAGTTGAGAATTATTATAGTTTTTAAGCCTATATGATATACTAATCATATAGGCTTATTTTTAGGGTAAGGGGGAGATGTAGTGAAGTTATCAGATTATGATGAAAGAATTTATCAGCGTATTGAAGAAAAATTTGATCGCATTTTACCCTATAGCGCAGTCATATCATGGCTTTCAGCCTTGGCAATTGCATTTACAGATATTCCGAATTATTTTATCTATATGGACCTTCTTGTAGGATTGATTTTGATTGGTGTATATTTTTTCCGTCGACATCTGCGTCGTGAGATTAAAGTAGCTGTTATAATTGCCTTAGCTATGGGAATAGGGATTGCTTCCTTCATGGATGGTGGGTTTTCGAGTGGAGCGATAGCGTTAATTTTATTAAGTAATGGAATGGCTATATTATTACTAGAGAAAAGGCAGAGTATAATCGTCGCTGTAATCTCGGTTCTAAGTCTTTTGCTCTTGTGGTGGTGGTCATGGAGAGCAGGTTTTGTTAATCCTGCCCAGATGCATGCCGGAATATGGATAATTCAGATACTACTTGTTATTTTGTTTGCCTTTATTTTTCGGTTTGCAGCTTATGCGATTCGCAATCACTTGCTTGAGAATATTGATGAACTAGAGACCTCTGTACATTATGCCAATCAGTTGGCCTATTTTGACCAATTGACACAACTTCCAAATTATTTGGCTTTTTCCCAATCCTTTGGAGATATGCAAGAAAAAAAGTCTATAAGCGGATGGATGTTTATATTGAGTTTTAAAAATCTCAATATCATTAATTCGATTTATGGAACAATTGAAAAAAGATTTGGCCAGCTATAGGCATTTTAAAGTCGTCTATCAGACACAAGTCCATGTAGATTCATTAGAGGTAGTCGGAGTCGAAGCCCTGTCAAGGTGGGGTACAAAAGAGTATGGAAATATATCTCCCTTAGAATTTATTGCCTTGATTAATCAAATCGGGCTTCATCGAGAATTTGGATACTATATATTAGACCGGGTTCTAAGCGACTATCAAAAACTTTCGATAAAATATCATGATCACATTACGGTTTCAATAAATATAGAGCCAACATATCTATTGGATGCCCGCTTTATCGATGATATTGAGAATCTTATGAAAGTGCATTCATTTGAAGGGAAGCAATTAATTTTAGAAATTACAGAAGGTATTGCAATGAATGGAATAGACCGGGTCAACGAGATTCTTAGAACATTAAGAGATAAAGGTTTACGAATTTCATTGGATGACTTTGGAACCGGATATTCCGCATTAAATTATTTGGTGAATTTAGAAGTGAATGAAGTTAAGATTGATAAAGTTCTTATTGATTCCATCGGAACGAACGCTAAGAGTAAAGTTATGCTTAAAGCTCTTAAAGAGCTAGCGGATGAATTTGATTTACGTCTGATTGCTGAAGGTGTTGAGGATGAACATCAATATAATACGATTAAGGATATAGGTTATAAAATTATACAAGGATATTATTTTTCTAAGCCCGAAGATATGCTATAATGTAATTATGATATGCAATTAGGAAAGGGGTGTCAACCAGGCGAGTCCTGAAGATATGAAAATATTATTGTGTGATGATTCAATAACAGTACGTAAAAAACTAGCACAATCGGTGAAGTCTATTATTGACTGTGAAATTATTGAGGCAGTCAATGGGCAGGAAGCGGTTAAATTCTATAATGAAAACAATCCGGAACTTGTATTTATGGATATTGTGATGCCATTTATGGATGGTTTAGAAGCACTTGAAAATATTATTGCTAAAGATCCGAGAGCCAAGGTAATTATGTTATCGTCAGTAGGAACCAAAGTAAATCTTCAAAAAGCCTTAAAATCAGGAGCGATAGACTTTGTCCAAAAACCGTGGGAAGATGAACGCTTAAAGATTGTTATTCAATCACATCTGAAGGAGGGAAAATAATGTTTAGTGCTTTTTTTGGCAATTACTTGTTAAACAAAGGGCTTGTTCAGCTTGAAGATATGAAACATGTTTTAGATGTGATGCATACGAAACATCTAAAACTCGGAGTCTTAGCCATTAATCTTGGATATATGACAGCAAAAGAAGTTGAGAACGTGCATCATAAACAAGCCATTATGGATAAATATTTTGGCCAAGTCGCTATAGAACAAGGCTATTTAACGCAAGAACAGCTGGATATACTTTTATCCGCACAAAAATCAGAACGTTTATTGCTTGCGCAAACGCTCATTGAAGAAGGCATTATGAGCCACGAATCTTTTGAGGAAGAAATTCGCCTTTATAAAATCGAGTATGGTCTTAATGATGATCAATTCGAAGCAATAAAAAGTGGAGATGTTCACGTCATTGCTACAGCGTTTATGACCTTTGAGAAGGACGTAGAAGCACAACAATTCTATATTGATTTTGTGACCCTCTTTGTAAAAAATCTTATACGATTTGTGGATACACAGGTCAGCATTGATCGTGTTCAACGCATCGAAGAATTGGAATATGAACATTTAATATCTCAGTATTTGGTCGGAGAAGATACCTTTTTTACAGCATTTGGAGGATCGACTGAGATTCTATTAGATTTGGCGGAAAAATATGCAGAAACAAGCTTTGAAGCATTTGATGATTACGCGGTTGATTCATGCCAAGAGTTTTTAAATGTAACAACAGGACTTTTTGCAGTGAATCTTTCAGATCAAAACATTGACTATACCCTTAAACCGCCTACATATGTGGAAAATGCACTAGTTCGACCGCAAAAAACCCTTTATCGTATTCCGGTTAAATTAAGTCGAGGAACAATTTATCTCATCGTAGGTCACTTAGATTAGACTGATAAGGAGTCTATTATGAAGAAACGGCATAAATTCACCCTAGTTTTCGTTTTCTTATGTATGCTTTTAACCTATTTAGCTTATTATATGATCCAAGATGGAAGTGCGCTTGCCGTTGATTCTGAGATTGAAAAAGGGCAAGTGAGCTTGCCTGAACTTGATGCACAAGAACTTATTGTGAAATTAAAAGGTGAATGGAAATATTATGATGCTAAACGATGGGAGGAGATTTCAGAAAGCTCAACAAGTAGCTTGATATCGATTCCTGAAAATCGAAATACGAGTAATAACAAACAGTTTTACCGATATGGAACCTATACAATGGAGATTAGTGACTTGACGCCCAATAAGGCGTATGGCATTTATTCAGGAAGTCAAGTTACTGCTTTTAACTTATATGCCAATGACCTATTGGTTTTTTCCAACGGAAGGATGTCAGAAAATCAAAGTACGCACGTGTCTGAGTGGAAGCCAAAGGCAGGAACCATTTACAGTGATGATGAAGGGAAGATTCGCTTAGCTGTCGAAATCAGTAATTATGAATATCCGGATGGTTTGTTTTGGACACCCATGCAAATCGGTCAACCGGACTTAATCTTTAATGATTATTATAATAAGCGTGTGATTGATGTTGCTTTTTTAATCGGTTTTCTTATAATTTTTGTTGTTTTAATCAGTTTTTATTTTATGATTAAGTATGATTCTAGTGTTATTTATCTCGCAATACTAGTTGTGATTATGTTTACTAGATTATCCGTAACTTCCAGCCGTCCGATGATGTATATGGGTCCAGGAATATCGTGGGATTGGATGGTTCGATTAGAATACATGAGTGGATATATGATATTACCGGTATTTACGTTAATGATGCTTAGCCGAACGCCTTATTTAAAAGGAAGATGGGTTCAAAAAATTGTGTTCTTTTTATGCCTTTTTATTGGTGTTTTTGTTAGCGTAAGTGATCATGATGTTTATAGTCGTTTTTTAAATAGTTACCTTTGGATAGCGCTAATTGTTTTGTTGGTCTTGATTATTGTATCAGTCCGAAATTTTTGGAAAAATTCTTTTGTCCGAAATATGTTTTTCTTAGTATCGATTAATTTTTCGATTGCTCTGATTTACCAAATTTCAGGTCAACTTATTTCATATGTACCAGTGGCTATTTTTAATGCAATCATAGCCATGACCGCTATTGTGTTGAATAGTTTTGTGAGTAAGATTAAAGAAAATGAACTTCTTGCTATGAGTGCTATGATTGATCCGCTGACCGGACTTTATAATCGCTTGTATTTTGATGAGCTTGGGAAAGAATCTTTAAATGAAACGACGCCCCATCAACTCTATGTCTTGTTTTTGGACCTAGATGGATTCAAAAACATCAATGATACATATGGACATGAGGAAGGAGATTTTATTCTTCAGACCATCAGTCGACGTTTGCGTCAATCACTACGTAATGATGATGTTATCATCCGATATGGTGGTGATGAATTTATTATTCTCCTTAATTTGAAAAAAGAAGAGGATATTCAAAAAGCAGCAAAACGTATTCTTAATCAAGTCGCCATCATTGAAGAATCGAGTGAGAAACAATATGCATTGAGCGCTAGTATCGGGGTTGCTCATTACGATTTTAGTACAGGTTTGACATTAGAAGATTATGTACGTCTGAGTGATCAAGCAATGTATAAGGTGAAAGAACAGGGCGGTGGAGCCTATATTATCGTCTAGAAAATGTGCCAAAAATAAGGCCTGGGTTAGGAGCGCATATGAATGTCTCTTTGAGGAAAAGGGATTTCAATCTGATGCTGGCGAAACTGTTTTAAAATCATAAAGTGCAGATCGCTTTTTATACGAAACTCATAAATCGGATTATTAATCCAAACAAACAATTTAAAATCAAGAGATGAATCTCCAAAACTGACGAAGTGTACTGACGGTTTTGGAGTTTTTAATATAGTTGGCCACTGTTGGCTAATAGCCTCGACAGAATGTAGAAGAAGCTGTTCGACGTGTTCAACATCGCTCTCATAAGACACACCAACGGGAATGACAAGGCGAAGGCGGGTATCACTATAGGAACGATTGATGACTTTTTCTTCAAGAAAAAAAGAATTCGGAATAATAATGCGTTCGTTATCAAGGGTTTTAACAATCGTTGCTCGCATTTTTATTTCATCGACGTCGCCAATAATATCATCAACAATAACCCGATCACCTACTTTGATGGGACGTTCAAAAAGAATGATGAGACCGGAGATAAAATTTGACGCAATGTTTTGCATTCCAAATCCGATTCCAACACCCAGAACGCTGGCAAAGACTGTTAAGCTACTGAGCTTAATCCCTAAAGTGCTTAATGCCGCAACAATGGCAATGAGTAAAATAACATAATGAAAGGCGCTATTAAATGTAAAACGTATACCTTTTTCCAAGTTATACTTATCATAAATACTTGGCAAAATATAGGTTTTGGAGAGAGAAGATATACGCGTCGCGAGTGCAATGATAAATATGGCGACAGCAACAAGAAAAATAGAAATGGAAAAACTACCCGAAGTAAAAAAAGGCTCAAATAACCACTGGGACTCTGAAAAATAATTCACGGTATATATGATGAGAAGAAAAAGTGTTGACCAATTTAATATGGCCAATAAAATTGCCTTAGATTTTTCTGTTTTTAATAAATGTCTGAGTAGTTGTCGAATAAAAATATATAAGATACATATGATGACGAGCCCTATTATGGTCAACATCCAGTCGTTTATTTCAAACATATTCATCGCTCCTTTTTTGTAAATCCTTTTTCTTTATTTTATCATGGATTGCACTAAGCTGCCAGAATTTATGGTACAATATAATGTGAATGAAGTAAGGAGGGTTTAATAAATGAAGCAATTTTATATGCCAACAAAACTATTTGACGGTAAGAAAATTATAGAAGAAAAAAAGCAACTATTGTTAGCGTATGGAAGGCGTGCCTTGATTGTCACCGGAAGTCAATCGTCTAAAATCAATGGATCGCTTGGAGATGTTGAAGATGCATTAAAGGCGCTAAACATTGATTATCGTATTTTTGATCAAGTTGAAGAAAATCCTTCGATTGAAAATGTGATAGAAGGAGCAAAAGCCTATAAGGAAGCCGAATTTGTTATTGGTATTGGTGGCGGATCACCACTTGATGCAGCAAAAGCAATTGCTGTACTTCTGAAAAATCCTCATGAACCTGAGGAAAAGATTTTGTTTGAAACACCTAATGCGAAAGCCCTCCCCGTTATTGCTGTTCCAACAACCGCCGGGACAGGTAGCGAGGTAACGCCTTATTCCATTTTAACGGTGCATAAAGATCAAACAAAACGGAATTTTAAGTGTAGAGTATTTCCGGAAATTGCGTTTTTGGATGTGTCTTACTTTTTAACCATGAGTATTCATGTGCGTGTACATACTTGTATTGATGCACTGACACATCTTGTTGAGAGTTATCTAAATACCAATGCGACAGAATATAGCGACGGTATTGTCGAGGCAGGCTTAACCTTGTGGGCTAAAGGATTTCCAAGAATTCAAGCAGAAAATATTGATGAGACGCATATGCAATATTTTATTGCTGCATCAACATTTGCCGGCATGGCTATATCTCAGACAGGAACAAGCTTGCCACATGGAATGGGCTATTTTTTGACTTATCACCACGGCTTATCTCATGGCCATGCCAATGGAATTTTAACTAGCAGTTATCTGCGATTATATCAAGATCAAGATAAAGTGAACCGATTATTAAGGTGTTTGGGATTTCATTCGATTGAAGCGTTTGAGAAAGAAGTGGATGTCTTATTACCTGCTCTGAATTTAAGGGAGGATCAAATGTTAATGTATGCTGAGCAAATGATGCTTAATCAAGCAAAGCTAAAGAATTACCCCTTTGAGGTAACAAAAGATGAGTTATTCATGATGTATAAAGGAAAAAGCTCCCAAGCGGAATCGAACCGCTGACCTATTCATTACGAGTGAATCGCTCTACCGACTGAGCCATGGGAGCATCTTCAATAATTATAATAATTTTTTGAAAATTTGTAAAGGAGAACTTATGCAAAACATTCGACGACAAGGCATGTGCGTCTTCATTGTAAGTATTATGATGTTGACACTCATGATTCAACCAAATTACAGTTCTAGCGACTTAATGGATATTGATAACCATTGGGCAAAAAATTATATTCACGCAGCACTAAATCGGGGTATTGTGACAGGATACGATGATGGAACCTTCCGCCCGGATGCACCGGTAACTCGTGGAGAGTTTGCCAAGATTATTAATCGTGGCCTTGGACTGACAAGTACAAGGAATATTCTGTTTTCAGATCTGAATACTTCTCAATGGTATTATTATGACGCTTCCAAAGCTGTTGCGGCAGGATACATGCAGGGATATGAGGACTTTACATTTCGAGGTGGATGGAATATTTCACGCCAAGAAGCTGCTGTTGTTTATCATAAATTGATGCCTTTTTATAAAAAAAATATTGAATTAACAGGATTCTCAGATGATGCAAAGATTGCCCTTTGGGCCAAAGAAAGTGCCATGGCCGTCGTCGATAAAGGCTATATGATTGGTGATGAACAAGGACGTTTTCGACCGGAAGACCCATTAACTCGAGCAGAAGCCTGTGTATCGATTGTTCAATTCTTGGATGGAGAACGATTGAATCCTTATAGTCAATGGATTGATGAAGCCGATGATCTACAGGAAAATAGTATTTATACGGCCACATTAACCGTTGATAAAGATGCGGATGAAGGTGATTTATACTTTAATCATATAGTGAGCTTAGGTGATGTTAATGTTCAAACGGATAATCAACGGGAAGTGGTCTTTAATGATGCAAAAATTCAACGTATTTGGTTAGAGGATTCGTCAGGAGAGACACGGATTCGACTGACCGGCAATACGACGATCGATCAGGTTATTGTGCCATATGGAGGATCGATTGAAGATGATACGCTTACAGGTCAAGGCATTCGTGAAGTTGTTTTGAGGGGCAATAAACTTGATGAACAAGCTACCTACATTAGGGGAAAAGTGGATACTGTAATCATAGAAGATGAAGCAATGCTCAGACTTGAAGCCGGACGTGTTGAACAGCTCATGGTCTATTCAGGAGCCAAGGACTCTGTGATTTTCCAAGAACAAGCAACAGTCATTGAAGAAGCCTCAGTAAGCAGTTCTGTGGCTTTTCAAGGATTGGGAAAAGTGATAACCATGCATGCCTTATCAAACTATATTACATATCAAAGCGAACCTTTTGACATCAAGCATTCTGTTGGACTTAGTCGACCGCCCAAGCTGGCTGAAGACAGTCAAGAGCCGGTTCCAAGCTTTTCCCCCAAGGACGACGAGTCAGATGTGGCTATAGATACGGAGATTTGGATTGTCTTTGATGAGCCGATTTTCAAATCGAATGGTGAGACAATCTATAATGATGACATTGAAGATATTATTGAGTTAAGACGTGACCGATCAACGGGGACCAGAGTCAGTTATACAGGAACTATTCAAGGGGATAATCGAAGTATCAAAATTGTGCCGGATTACGAGTTGAGAGAAGATGAGTTGTATTACATTATTTTACTTGACGAGTCGATTGAAGATCGCGATGCTAATGAAAATGATAAAATAACATCACGCTTTAGAACCGGAGAAATACCTGAAAAAGATTGGGATATTGATTTTTCTCCTAGAAATAATACAAGAAATGTTGATCGAGATGTTGAGATTGAAATTGACTTTAACGAACCAATTTTCCGCGCAAATGGTGGAAGGATTCGTGACAATGACATTGATGAGTTCATAGAAGTACGACGGGGAAGTTTGCGTGGTGAAAAAGTGGATTTTGATGCCTACATTGATGACGAGGAGGAAGTCATTACAATCGAACCGACAGAAAGATTAGATCGAGATGAATATTATTATGTCATTATTCTTGATGAAATGATTGAAGACGAAGACTACAATCTTCTAGACCAAGAATGGATTAAGTTTGAGACAGAATAAGATGAGTTCTAAGTATTTATAGTATTTTTATTAAGAAATGGTTAGAACTATTGACAATATTTTGATAAAAAAGTAAACTGAAGCTATGCAAATATGGAGGAGTATAAAGAAAGAAGGATGTGGAGAATGAAAAAAATAATCGCATTAATGTTAGTTTTTGTAATCGGAAGTTCCATGCCGACCTATGGTCTGGCAAACCGGGTATCCAAACAATATACACGGATGAATAGTTTACTAACGGTTGATAAAGTTGTCGAAGTATATCCTTTTGAAGAGGGCATTTGGATTATTACAGGCGGCGGCGGTGTTGCAAAAATCAATCAGCAAAACCAATGGACAACATATCAAAAGACACCATACGGATTAAGTAATAATTTTATAAATTGTATGACTATTGATATAAATGGAAACGTCTATTTTGGAACAAACTCCGGTGTAAGTGTCTTTAAAACGGATGGCCAGTGGGATCAATATTATATGAATAATAATTCGATTTATGGCGAGACAGTTACAAGTTTAACAGCAGATACTGAAGGTGGCATATGGCATGGAGTGACCAACTATGGCGCTTATCATATTGATGCACAAGGAAATCGAACAAATTATAATACACTTAATTCAGAGATTCCAAGTACGGACGTGACAAAGATTGTTCTTGATGAACAAGGCGGAACATGGTTTGCAACGCATCCGAATTATTCAGATGTTGGTGGCATTGCTTATCTAGATGCTGAAGGCGAATGGACTGTGTATGATTCAAATAATTCAGACTTGCCCTCGAATCGAGTGAATGACTTGTATCTTGCAACTGACGGAACCTTATGGGTTGGAACGATTAATGGATTGGCTGCATTCAAGGATGGAGTATGGTCCATCTATAATAAACGTTCCATTATGGAATACTTTATAAAGTCCATTGCGGAAGATCAAGAAGGTAATATATATGCAGCAACATGGGGTGATGGCTTGTTAAAAATTGATAAGACAGATGCACTTGTTGAGTATAAAGCGACAAATACACCAATTCCAAATAACTACATCTATGATGTGGCAGTAGAAACAGATGGAACGATCTGGATTAGCACGAATCTGGGTGTGACCGAGATTAAGGACCAATTCCAAGAAACGCAGGTATCACAAAAACCGGATAAAGTAATGGTGTTTTTAAATGGACAAAATTTACGCTTTGACGTAGAACCGGTGATACGCAAGGGCCATACATTGGTTTCAATGCGTAATTTCTTAGAAGCATTAGATCAAGATGTGGAATGGAATGAAGAGTTACAAAAAGTTACATCAACCGGAGATAAAAGTATTGAACTTATTATCGGTGATCAGACAACAGTTGTTGATGGTAATATAGATGAACTCGAAGTGGCTCCGGAGATTATTGAAGGACGTACCATGGTTCCTTTGCGCTGGTTAGCAGAAACCTTGGATTACGTTGTAGAATGGGATCCGATTAATTATTATATTGACATTATAAAATAAGGAGAAATTAAATGAAGAGTAAAGTGATTGATTTAAAGGGAATAAAAATAGCTATAGCAGCAATGCTTATTGTTATATTGACAGCAAGTACGTTATTCCCCATATTTGCTGAAGAAGATGTAGAAGATATGGAAGATGTTGAACTTGACGTTTTGACTGAACCTGAAATTCTTACCTTAGAAAAAGCTATTGAACTTGCAATGGAGAATAACTTTGATGTCAAGATTGCAGGGATTGAAATGGAAGAATCGCTACTTAACCGCCGTAAGTTGTTAGAAACTGCAGATATAGATTTTGCTACGGGGAATTATGATACAGATTTAGGGATTGAATTAGCGAAGGTTCAAAAAGACTATCTTAAGGCTTTGGCAGAGAGCATCTATGATGTGAAGTTGATTGGTATTGAACTTGAAGTGAAATCAACATACGCCGGATTGATTCATGCTAGAAATAATTTTGAATTAGCAGAAAAGTATTTAGCACAAGCACAAGAAAGTTATACCTTTATGAATAAACGTTTTGAGTTAGGACAAGTGGCAAAGACATCCGTGCTTGAGGCAGAATCCGAAGTTGCAACGAAAGAAGCTGAGCTTATTGAAGCACAGTTAACGTTTGATAATGCCATGATGGATTTGAATATGTTAATGAATCAAGAATTAAATAAAGAGTGGATTCTTAAAGAAGCTACGTATACAGAAATGATTGAGATTCCGGAATTATCCATATTGCAAGTGCATATGTTAGAGAATCATCCGTCTGTTATGAGTACAGAGATGAGCTATAAAATTGCTGAGACAACATATGATGTAGCGAGTGGCTTCTACCCGGAGAATGTATACATTCATCGTGAAGCCAAGCAAAGTTACGAGAAAGCAGCATTTCAATATGAGGCAGCTAAATTATCTCAAGAAAAAAACCTTGCCCAAGCGTATCAAAATCTTGACAGTATCACACAAGGAATTGAAGCTCTTGAAAAAAGTGTAGAGCTCATTAATGAAAGTTACCGAAGTGCACAACTGCGTATGGAGCTTGGGTTTATAACAAGTCATACTCTCAATGAAATTGCCCTTACACAACAACGTATGGAAGCCAATCTCATAAATATGCAGCGAAACTATCAACTCGCTGTAGCACAACTAGAAGCGGTATCCGGATACACATTTTTAGACGAAGATACTGAAGAGTAACTACCAAGTCATATAAGCTGAAAACCTTAAAAAAAGTAGGTATGTTGAGTTTCATGGGAACTTCGGTCCTGACTTTGTTTGGGAGTATCGTCCTGAATCAATTTATTGATTTAGGATGATATTGCTGGATAAAGTTAGGTCCGGCACTCCCACTACTCAATATACCTACTTTCTTTATAACTTGAAGAGGTACCAGCAACAGGTGTCGAGGTTGTATCTTAGTTCGCAGATGCGCAGGTTGTTATTAACGACAATTTCGCAGGTGAAGCAATATACTTTGTTACCGGCTATTTTGTCGAAGTCCCGTGTATAGACTTTTTGAACCTTGTAAACGATTTGTTCGCCTTCGCTAGACTCGATTTTAAACCGTATGGGATGGATTTTGCCGTCTTTTTCAGTCCAACTAATCATTTCTATTGGTTTTGTTATTGTTTTCATAAAATCACCCAAGTTCATTATAACACGAACTTATGTTCGCGTAAATAGAAAAATAAAAAAGGGGCATAATGCCCCTTTGTCCTTTGATAGGAAAGTCCTACTTTTCTATCAAAGACATTTTAGAATCAAAAAAATAATCCAAGTCACAAAAATAAGGCCAAGGATTAAAGTGGCAATGATTTATTCGTGTTTGTAAGTAACGCC
>Ga0163223_100128_pt1 | contig 27478 bp, 31 predicted proteins | sample MSEWel2016_02_17_2_FD_113147 | JGI IMG/M metagenome (GOLD analysis project Ga0163223, IMG submission 113147) | Subsurface microbial communities from deep shales in West Virginia, USA - MSEEL Well Study Marcellus 5H_2016_02_17 ...
GCTTGGATTTTTGATGGTGAACATTTAGATGAGAAAAAAATTCCGCTTAGAATAGCCATTGATGATGTGCGTTCAATGTATTATGTTTCAAATCTTGCTGAAGTGACGATTGGACAAGCGCAAGAGATAGTAAAAGAAGAAAGAGAAAGCAAAGAGTCAGACAAAGCCATTGTTATGATGGATACGGCTCTTGCTAGTTTGGAAACTATTCCCTATACATATTATGACAGTGAAGATATGGCGTTTAATGCAAAAGATCTTTTTGATAAATATGTGGATAAGGCTTCCGAATCTGTTGGCTTCATAGCAAATGATGGTTATGAAAAAACAGAAAGTTTTGATGTTGTTAATGAAGGCTTTATTAAATTCACAGGTGAGGATGCACCATTATTTACCGGCAAGGACTTGCCAAAAGGCATGAATGTCAAATATATCATGTCCCTAAGTGTTGCTGATGTGACCTTTATATCTGTCAGCAGTGCAATGGAGATGTTAACAGTTGAGACGGTGGATGGAGAGACCGGAGTTAACCTTAAAGAATTGGTTGAATTCACTGGTTTGAAAGCGGATACCTATATGCTAAAGGCTTCAGATGGTTATGAAAAAGAAGTGACTGCCAACGACTTGGCTATGGGGATTGTATATTTAAGTGATGCTAATACCGTTACCGCGATTTTTAATACCGAAAATCCAGCCAAGTCAAAAGTGAAAGAATTATTGATCATAGAAGCCGGCTCAAATTCAATTGAAGAAGTTGTTGAAGAATCAACAGTGGAATCAACAGGAGAATCAACAGGTGAGGTGAGTGGATTAGCCTGGGTTGTGACCGTAGATGGGTTAAGTGATGGATCTTTCGATTTTGATAAAGAACGCGCGGAAAGAAAACTCACACTGGTGAATATTCATACTGAAAAAAAGAAAAATGATGAAATAACACCTGAGGATTGGCAAGGTTATCGTGTGCTTGATATTTTGAATTTCTTAAAAGTTGACGATTTTAACAGTATTGTTGTTACAGCAGGAGACGGTTATCAAGTTGAATTAGCAAAAGACCAAGTGGATGATGAGACCATTCTTGCGGTTGTGAAGAATGGCCAACCCATGACTGAAGAAGATAATCTAATACAACTGGTTCAAAATACGGAGTTTGCAACAACTTGGGTGAAAGATGTTGCAAAAATCACGGTGAAATAATCGATGAACTTAAAAGGATTTACAGTCTTTGAATTGATTTTGATGGCGTTACTGGCATCTATAGGCATTGCGGCTAAACCAGTCGTTGTTCCACTAGCGCATATGATTACCGTACCTCTGGGGATTCCCGGAGGTGCTATTGCTGGTGGATTATATATGTTCTGGATTGTTTTGGCAAGAGGGCTAGTCAAAAAAAATGGCGCAGCTACTATAACGGCTTTCACCCAAGCTATTATTGTTATGGTTACCGGATTTATGGGGAGCCATGGATTGCTTAGTATTGTGACTTATACCTTGCCTGGTATTGTCGTAGATTTATATTTACTCATATTTAGAAGACCACTAAAAACATCTCTAGATTTTTTTGTGGCTGGAATACTTGCGAATATGGCAGGTGCATATATGACCATTATCGTATTTTTTAGATTGCCATTGATTCCTATGTTGACAAGTCTTTCAGGAGCGGTTATTTCAGGAGGACTTGGAGGCATAATCGCCTATCGATTATACTTAAGTATTATAAAGACGGGGGTAGTGACTAGTGATGAAGTATAAAATTGTCCTTGTTATAATCATAGTCGGAGTACTATTTTCAGCGTGTCAAAACGAAACAATAATTGATCCATTTGAAGTAAAAGGTGATATTGAGATTTGGCAGTCCATTGACGATACACGTGAACCGGTAAAGTTAAATTTGATGATCGATTCCTTAAAACCGATTTATGACGATTATGATCTTGTGATAAGTTCTAGAGATGGGTTTTCAGTAAAATTGGCGGGAGATTCTTTGTTTGGAACTACAATCGAATATGCTCCGACAAGTGGATGGATGTTTACTTCGGATCATCATCCGGTTAACAGCCGAGTGAAATGGATTAGCGAAGTCGTCGTGGTCAAAAAGCCTGATGCTGAAGCGAATTTTGTATCCGGTATTAATGTCATCAATGAGAATAACAATAATCATTGGTCATTAGGACAACTTTTATCCATGAATTATAGTATGCGTTACCACTTGGATGGGACAACAGAGCAAAAAGGCAATGCGATTGATGTTATGAAAAAGGTGAAATATTTTTCATTAGATAGCTTTATTGAGGAGGATTATCAATTGCTTCTTGTGATGGATGCTAATGGTGTACATCATTATATTTCAAAAAGTAATTATGCCATAGAGTTACAAAATAGACGTTTGGATTTACGAAACGATCAGGGGGAAGTCATTGAAGATATTGTGGGTATCATAGTGAATCCGCCTAGAAATACAGTGATGGATAACTATTATGATGCTATGAATTACATTGAAAAAGATATTCCGGTAATGACGGTTTTCCTTGATGGATTTTCTTTCGATCAATGGCAGTATATGAAGAAAGAATATCCCAAACTCTATATGTCGAATTTAGATTTTATGAAAGCAACGACTGTTTTTAAACCAGTGACGAATGCTGGATTTGCAGCAATGGTCTCGGGAAGAGTGCCTGCAGATACTGGGATTATGGATCGTTCAGTTCGGCGCCCGGAATGTAAAACAATTTATGATAATGTGAATGATGGTATTCTGGTGGATGGTCTAGTAAAGATACTAGATATTCCCTGTCAACTATATTTGGAAAATGATGATAATCAGGATGGCTATACAGATTCAGAGACATTCACTCAAGGGATGAAAGTATTAGGAGGCGAATATATATTGATTCATTTTAATGGCATTGACGATGCAGGTCATGATTATGGACCTTTTGGGGAAGAAACAATCACCAAAATGATTGAAGTGGATTATTATGTAGAGGAACTTGTGAGCAATTGGCATGGGAAGGTGATTATTCTTGCAGACCATGGGATGCACAAAACAGATGAAGGAGGCGACCATGGTGAGTTTAGAGTCGAAGATATGATGGTTCCATATATTTTAATCAATGGAGGTCAGTATGAACAAACAAACTAAAATAATTATAGGCGTATTCGTATGTATGGGAGTAATCTTAGGAGTGACTGTCTATATGGGCAGAGACGATTTGGCTGTAAGAACAGAGTTGAATAATGACGCCATATTTACGATTATGGATGAGGGACAAAAAGTGCGGGAATACACGATGTCAGAAATTCTGGCGATGGGTGAGACCCACTTTAAAGCTAATCTAAAGTCGAGTGGGCAAGCGGCTATAGAATATACCTATCAAGGCGTCCTCATGAAAACGATTCTGGAAAATGCCGGTGTTAATTTTGAAGGGAAAAACGCAGCCATTGTTACTGCTGTCGATGGCTATGTGGTTTCTGTTGGCATGGATAAGCTGATGGATGATGAAAATGTGTATTTGGCCTATATGCGAGAAGGTGAACTGATCGGAACGTATGAAGAGGGAGGAAGAGGGCCTTATATGATGATTATAAGTAAAGACCAGTTTAGTCAATATTGGTGTAAATACGCATATTCAGTGGAGTTGCAATAATGGTTACTTTGAAGAATATCTCATTTTCATATAAAAAAGAACATCCACTGCTAAAGGCTATCAATCTAACGATTCATCCGGGAGAACACATCGGTATTATGGGTCCTAGCGGATGTGGAAAATCTACACTTTTAAAGATCATTAATGGAACCATTGAAAAGGAAAGGGTCAAAGGCGAGTTTAGTAAATCCACTGAATTGACATTTGGAAGTATATACCAAAACTTGGACAATCAGATTATCTTTCCCAATGTATTGGACGAAATTGTTTTTGGAATGGAGAATTTATGTTATTCCAAACAGCAAATGGATGAGAAGCTTGCAGAAGTAACTCAAATGTTAGACATTGGCCATTTGCTTGAAGAAGAAACGGTACATTTGTCTGGGGGAGAAAAACAACTAGTGATTATGGCATCAATTCTTTGTTTGGATGTTGATGTGTTAATCCTTGATGAGTGTATGAGTCAAGTAGATGAAAAAGGTAAAAAATTGATTTTACATGCAATAAAAGCCTTAAAGAAAAAGGGGAAGACTGTGATAATGGTAGATCATGATAGGACGCGCTTAGAGAGCGTGGATACCTTGTATCAAATCATTGATGGGAATTTGAAAGTAATATAAGAGGTGCATAATGGAGACGTTAATTCAGTTAGATGGAGTATCATACCAAGTCAAGGGAAAAGTCATTCTTAAAGATATCGATTTAGACTTGAAAAAAAATGAGGTGGTTGCATTAACTGGACCAAATGGTGCAGGCAAAACAACCTTATCCAAAATCATTATGGGCGTCTTAAAAGCATCAAAGGGGCGCGTACTTATTGAAAATCAAAATGTCGAAGAGTTGAAGCTTTTTGAAATTGGACGCAAGATTGGATACATGTTTCAGAATCCGACACATCAGATTTTCATGTCGACGGTTAAAGAAGAATTAAGTTTCGCGATGAAGTATAATAAGTGCAGTGAAGAGGAAATAGAAGCTTCCGTCAACACCATGATGACAGCCTTTAACCTCGATATTATAGGAGGACATTTAACGTATCATTTGAGTCAAGGAGAAAAGCAACGCGTAGCTTTAGCAACAATCTTAATGAACAAGCCAGAATACCTCATATTAGATGAACCTTTTAAAGGTTTAGATGAAGAACATAAACAACAAACCATGGAATATCTAAAAAGTATTCATAAACAAGGGCTTGGTTTGATGTTGATTACCCATGATCAAAAAATGATTGATGCATTTGCCAACAGAATTATTATAATGGGAGGTGGTAGAATTGAAGAAGACAAAGTTATTGGACCCACGAACTAAGATTATTTTTGTTTTTTTCTTTACAGCCTCTGCAATCTTTTTTGGTAACATAAGTGTATTGAATATTTCACTAGGTTTAGGTATGGTGTTTTCACTATATTCTGGTGTTCAAATTTTACCCTTATTTAAGCGAATGCGTAGATTTATTGGATTTTTTTTGATTTTGATGATTATTCAAAGTGTATTTACGAATGAGGGTAATGTGATTTTACGATTTTTTGGATTAAGAATTTTGACGGATGTAGGTGTACTTAGAGGTGTTCAATATCTATATAGGATGCTTATTGTTATTTTATCTGGAGCCATCATATCAACATCAGGATTAAAGGATAATTTACAGGCTTTGGTTCAGTTAGGACTTCCCTATGATATTGGTTTTATGAGTGCTATCGGTATTCGCTTCTTACCGATTTTTATGGAGGATATCAAAAATACGCAAATGGCTTTAAGTCTTCGAGGCATCGATTTGGAAGCACTTAAATTAAGAGACCGTCTTCAGATGGTAACAACACTTTTTTTGCCAACGGTGGTAGGTGCATTGCAAAGAGCGAAGGAATTATCCCTATCGGCTGAAGCAAGAGGATACAAAATACAAAGTAAACGGACTTATTATCGACGGTTAAAGTTTTCGACGAAAGATTATGGCACGATACTATTGACAATTGCTTCATTTGTCGGATTAGTGATTTGGAAAGGATAGAGCGATGAAAGTATTTTCAGTCTGTGGTTTTACTTCAACGGGGAAGACCACAACCGTTGAAGGGATAATTAAAGAATTAAAGAAAAGAAATTATTCAGTAGGATCGATTAAAGACATCCATTTTGAAGGATTTAAGATAGATAAAGAAGGCAGTAATAGTTATAAACACCGTATGGCAGGAGCGGAATTGGTTACGGCTCGAGGGATTCATGAAACAGATATACTTTTTCCTAGGCAATTGAACCTATATGAGATACAGACTTTTTATGACGTAGACTATTTGGTTATAGAAGGAATGAGCGATGCAAATATTCCGCATATTTTAACAGGTAAAACAAAGGAAGATTTAGATAAAAAATTTAATGATCATGTATTTATGGTTTCTGGTAAGATTGCAGATACTATTGATGAATATAGGAATCTACCAGCCATAAGTGTTTTTGATAATGTGGAAAAAATAGTAAATATTATTGAAGAAAAAACCTTTGACTTATTACCGGATTTTGATGAAAAATGTTGTGGTGCATGTGGGCTAGACTGCAGACGCTTTTGTGTTGCAGTACTTAAAGGAGAGAAAAATCTAGATGAATGTGTACTTAATAGCAGTGACATTCGATTAAAAATCAATGGCAATCCGATAAATATGGTTCCCTTTGTAGAAAAAATATTAAAAAATGCCATAACAGGTGTTGTTAGTGAACTTGATGGATGGCAGTCAAATGGACATATTGAGATAAGTATGGGTAGGAACTATGATAATACGAAAAAGATTTAATTCGAAACGAAATAGAGTCAGCTTAATAGAAATTGATAATCACCTGTATGTGGAAAAGCAGTTTAATCAAAGAAATGACTTTATGGATGAATGCAAAGTATACTCCTTGTTAGCGAATGGAGAATTTTATCTTCCTAAGTTTTTAAAAAAAGATGAAAATAATTTAACAATTCATTTGGAATTTATTCAAGGAATTACCCTATTAGATTATTTGGAAAAACTTGAAAGTCAAGGAACCGTCGAAACAGCCACTGAATGGATGATGAAACTATTTTCACTATTTAAAGTATTAAGTCATCATGCAAGATGTCATTATTCCGATGTTAATTTGCGTAATTTCATCGTCAAAGGCGATGAATTGTTTTTGTTAGATTTTGAAGCTATAAAAGAAGGGGAATTCATTCCGATTGCCAAGACTTTAGCTTATTATCTTTTGTATCAACCGGTAAAAACATCGTTTAAGATGGAAGTGGTTAATCAGTGTATTTGTCAATGGACAGGAGATATAAAAAAAGAAAGCTTGGAAAATGAAGTCTGGAAATGGGTTGAGAGAATAGAGCAACGAAGGATAAAATAGTTTTGGTCTTTTTGTAAACCTTATTGCGGTATACATTAGTAAAAAGGTATGATATAATGAGGTCTGTTATTTTTATAACGAATTCAAACAAAAAGAGGAGATACAAGAATGAAAAAAACAATGAGTATTTTATTAGCACTTTTATTAGCAATGACTTTATTTGTAGCGTGTGGCCAAGAGGAAGAAACTCCTGCTGAAGACACTACAACTGAAGATGCTGGAACAGAATCAGGAACAGAAGAAGTTGACGTAGTGACAACTGCATCAATCGTAGACAACGGACAAGCTGTTGTTGATGGATTAAGCGCAGACGGTACTTGGATCGTTGCAACATTAAATGATACAGAAACAGACCAAGATATTATTGTTGAAGGTCTATTTTATAACAAAGATGATGAGTCAAGCGACATCTACCGTAAGTTAGGTTTATATACACAAGATGCAGACCATAATATCCTTGAGCAATTCACACTGACAGCACCTAAAATGGTTGTTCGTAGTGAAAACTTCAAAATCCAAGGTGGAACATTCATCGGTGATGTATATGTAGAAGCAAACGGATTTAATGTAGGTAAAGCTGCAACAGTGGATGGTAACATTTACTTCGCATCTCAAGAGTATATGGATACATTTGTTGTTGATGAAACAGCAGAAGTTACTGGAACTCAAGAAGTAGCAACAGAAGAAGTTGACGTAGTAACAACTGCATCAATCGTAGACAACGGACAAGCTGTTGTTGATGGATTAAGCGCAGATGGTCGATGGATTGTTGCAACATTAAATGACACTGAAACAGATCAAGATATTATTGTTGAAGGTCTATTTTATAACAAAGATGATGAGTCAAGCGACATCTACCGTAAGTTAGGTTTATATACACAAGATGCAGACCATAATATCCTTGAGCAATTCACATTGACAGCACCTAAAATGGTTGTTCGTAGTGAAAACTTCAAAATCCAAGGTGGAACATTCATCGGTGATGTATATGTAGAAGCAAACGGATTTAACGTAGGTAAAGCTGCTACAGTGGATGGTAACATTTACTTCGCATCTCAAGAATACATGGATTCATTCGTTGTGGATGAAACAGCAGAAGTTACAGGAACTCAAGAAGTTCAATAATATCCAAACTATATAATTAAACAATAAAGAGAAATAAGTTTCGAGGCTAACGGCTCGTCACTTATTTCTTTTTTTTATTTACTATGAGTTGTTTGAAAAAGATTGATTGAATATGCTATAATTATATCAGAATTATTGCGATATTATTTATGTCTTAGGAGGTGGAAACATGTTAATTAAATCATCAACGGCACTTAGGAATGATTATAATAATTTCTCCAAAATATGTCATGAACTCGATGAACCGGTGACAATTACGAAAAATGGTGAAGCGGATTTGGTCGTTATTAGCTATGAAGCATATGAACGTATGCAAGCTCGTAATAAATTACAAGCGAAACTATTGGTAGCTGAAAGACAAGTTGAATCAGGTGAAGAACTTATATCCCATGAACAAGTGATGGAACGTATTAGGAGGCGAATTGATGCAGCCAAAGTATAAAATCAAGTACTCAGATGCTGCTGTATTGGATATCGACGAAATGTTCTCATATATAGCATCAGATAATATAGAAGCGGCTGAACAGTTGGCTGAGAAGTTAAATATAGCGGTAGAAAACTTGAAAAGTTTTCCGGAATTAGGTGCAGTTCTTAATGAAGATGAATTTGACTTAATTCGTTCTGGGTATAGATTTATCATTGTTGAACCTTATCTGGTATTTTACCGAATTGTTGGGAATAACATTATTATATATCGAATACTACATAGCCGAAGAGATTACATTAAAGAGCTTTTTCAAAAATAAAATGTTTGATAAGGATGGAGGAAAAAGAGTGAAAAAAGTTATCATAACAGGAGCAAATTCAGGATTAGGAAAAGCAACGACCTATGAAATGTTAAAACGAGGGTATGAAGTTATTATGGTGTGTCGAAGTAAAAAAAGAGGCGTTAAAGCATTTCAAGAGATATCGAAACAAAGTCAAAATAAGCATGTGGTTCTTGAACTATGTGATTTATCGTCTTTTGAATCAATTTTGGAATTCAGCAAGCGAATAAAAGAAAAATATGAAGCCATCGATGTACTTATAAATAATGCAGGAGTTATTCTTACCAAGAGACAAGAAACAAAAGAAGGGTTTGAAATGCAGATTGGAGTTAATCATTTTGGCCATGTTTTATTAACAAGAGAATTACTCCCTTTATTAAAAAATGCGGATTCGGGACGAATCGTTGTGGTTTCATCCGGAGCACATAAAGGCGGAAAAATTTATTTTCATGATTTGCAGTTGAAAAAAAACTATTCCACGTTTCGGGCTTATGCACAGTCTAAGCTTGCCAATGTATTATATGTAAAAAGTATGGCTAAAGAACTTCAACATACGAATGTAACCATTAATGCAGTACATCCGGGTGCAGTTGGAACGAATTTTGGCGTTGATCGGGATACGGGTTTTGGTAAAACTATATTGAAAGTCCTAGGAATATTTTTTCTTACACCGGAAGAAGGGGCTAGAACAATCATCTATTTAGCAGATTCAAAAGAAGTCGCAGGAAAAAGCGGTGGCTACTACTATAAACAAAAACCTTCCCAAATCTCGAAATATGCGAAACAAAGAAGTATCGCGCATCGATTTTTTAAACTTACAAATACATTAATTGATGAAAAGTTAAAAATAATGATGGAAGACAGATGACTTTTACATGACTCTAGACACCTCGAAAAAAATACATTCTATGTTAATCTATATTTAACAATATAATTTGGATGTATTAAGAAAAGAGGTACATGTATGAGACACCAACAATTAGGGAATTATCACCAAGTTGACAATTTTTGTCGTATGGAAAATTTAGACACTGATTTTTTTATTCATTGTACGAAGGATAAAGGAAGTAAAAAGGTGGGAATATGGAAAAAATCAAAGTTATTGTTGCAGATGATCAGGCAATATTAGCAGAAGGACTGTGTACGTTACTTAACTTAGAATCGGATATAATGGTCTGCGGGCAGGCATCGAATGGGGTTGAGGTACTAGAACTTCTCGAAAAAGATTCGAATATTGATGTGATTTTAATGGATATTCGTATGCCAAAGATGACCGGAGTTGAATGCACAAAGCGTATTAGTCAACGTTATCCTGATATTAAAGTCCTTATTCTCACGACGTTTGATGATGATGATTATATACTTGAAGCCTTAAACAACGGTGCAGTGGGGTATATGCTTAAGGATTTGACGGCTGAAAAACTAACCTTTGCGATACGAAATGTCTATCATGGAAATACAGTCATGCATCAGCGAATCACCGAAAAAATCGTAAAGGGTATGAATAATATGATGCCAAAATCTGAAGAGTACCATATTAGAGATTTAAACGGACATATACTGCTGGAAAGAGAAGAAGAAGTTCTTTATCTACTAGCAAAAGGATACAGAAACAGTGAAATCGCCCAGGAATTATATTTATCTGAAGGCACAGTGAAAAATTATATCTCTGTTTTGTATGAAAAATTTGCCATTAAAGGTCGAACAAAATTAATGACCTATGCACTAGATCACGGGATACTGAATTTAAAAAAAATGGATTAGGTGAGCGCATGAAAACAACACAGCTATTTTTATTGATAATCTATATGTGCATGAATTTGTGGATACTAATACCTCCACTTAAGCATTGGGCTCAAAAGGGTAAAAAAGATAGTGTAGATAAGCTTGACAGACATAAAATCTTTATAGCTTTAGTGTTTGCATATGAAATGATCTCGCTACCTATTATCATGCGTAACAGTGAAAATATTGTATTAACAGTTTTTTTAGCCATAGCACTTATATTAGTTTTTGTGAATCATTTTATCATTGCCGGCAAGGTATCTGTATTTTATTTGATTATTCCATTTATACAGGTTTTATCCATTATAGCGGTTGATTTATTAGCTGAATCAAGCGAATACAAAATAATAATTTTAATCGTTGTTGTGAGCATTCTCAATGAATATCCCATCGCATACTCAAGAAAATTTGCATTGTTTCCTTTGATTTTATATATGGGTGTCTCTGTCTTATTTATGATATTTGTCGACGGTGAATCGTATGAAACTATTGGTGTTTACGTTATCCGAAATTCGATTATTTATGTGTTGGTTGTCGGAACCTTCTATATAGGTAGAAAACAAATTTTACTCAATAATCAGCTTAAGGATATGACGCGAGAATTAAGGGAAAACAACCGAAAATTAGAGGAAATAAGTATCGTAAAAGAGCGTAACCGAATTGCGAGAGAAATCCATGATACATTAGGTCATACATTAACCGGAGCAATTATTCAATTAGAAGCAGCCAAGAAACTTATTGATGTTGATCGTGACAAAACACTTGAAGCAATAGAAAAAACACAAAAAATAACAAGAGAGGGATTCGTGGAAGTAAAAAGGGCCATACAAGCGCTTCGACCTGTATTGATTGAAGAAGGAAATTTGAAAGATTCTTTAGAAGCTTTATTTGAAAAAACAGAAAATGATTTTCAGGTTTCTATCGAGAGTCGAATTTTTACAGATGAACTAAGAGATAAGTCAATGGAAGTATCCTTGTACAGAATTATTCAAGAATCCATAACAAACAGTATTCGACATGGTGATGCAACAAAAATCAAGATTCTCCTTGAAAATAGAATGGCTACCATTGAACTAAGTATTATAGATAATGGAAAAGGGTGTTCCGCAATTCATGAAGGTTTTGGACTTCGAGGCATTAAAGAAAGGATCAATGGATATCTTGGTCATGTTCAGATTATATCAAACCCAAATGAAGGCTTTCAGTTACAGGCAACAATCCCTAAAAATTAAATAAATTGCTTTTATCTTGCAATTGCATATACCTATCAGTTAGAATAAGGATATTACGAATTATATGCTTACGAACTGGAGAATATCATTTATGCAATCGCATTTAAAAGTTAAAAAGATATACATAACAAGTACGATGATTATAATTACAATTGCTTTGTTAGCGTTTTTTTCTCCGGAGAAAAAACTTTTTTTAGTGGATAAACCTATTTCAGAGATGGACACAAAGTGGCATGTATCGACCATTAAGCAAACATATGAGGGTGTAAAGTTACCTTATCGTTTTATGGATCGTGAAAAAAGTGGCTTCTTTAATGCGACAACTGTCTTACCGGAAGATTTACCAGAAGGAATGTCGATTTTACTCAGAGCGTCCATGCAAGATGTTACGGTGTATCTTGAGGGACAAGAAATTTTTAAAAATGAAAGAGTCCGGCACAATTTTCCGGTGTATCCAGAGGTTAGCATGTGGCATTTGATTACACTGCCTGAACAAAGTGCGGGAAAAGAGTTGATTATTTCTTATTATAGTCCGGTAAAAGTATTCCAAGGAGTTATCAATGAAGTTTATTATGGGTCTGGTGACGCCTTAATACATCATGTTGTAGCTAAACACATGGTGGGATTAATTGTAGCAGGATTTATGATACTCGTTGGACTTATCGCTATAATTGCTTCTTTTTTTCTTAAACATATAGGCGATCAACGTTTGTTCTATTTAGGTGCATTCTCTCTAACATCAAGTATTTGGATGGTTTCTGAGATGCGTGTTTTGCAATGGTCCATAGGAAATCGCTTTATTTTAGGAGGGATCAGTTATTTAATGATTACACTGATTCCTATTGCATTATTGAGGTATTTAGAAGCGGCTGTTTTATGTGCATACAAAAAAACGATTAATCTATTTGTAACTATTTTTTTCACTCTGTTTTGGGCTACTCTCGGTCTTCAATTAGTTGGAATTGTGCCATTTATTCAATCAGCAATGGTCGTCAATGTTACAATAGGTCTTGCTATTTTATGGATTGGTATAACCATGCTGTATGAATGGTTGGTCAAAAAGAGAACGTTGGCAAAACACTATTTTATCTATTATAGCGTTTTGTTAGCAACAGGATTTATGGAAATTATCTTTTTTTTCAATCAAGAATTTGATCGATTAACACAATATGATAAGATTGGATTTGGACTATTTTTGGTTTTTCAATTTATTGAAACCATTCGTTATGTGAAGAATCTTCTTATGATACAAAATGAGGCCACCTATCTTGAACAGATGGCATATCAAGACGCACTTACTAAAGCTAAAAATAGGGCGGCCTATGAAAAAGAACTTGATCGATTATTGCTCCCGGAAAATGAAGGTGAATTTCGATTAATTTTAGTCGACATCAATCAACTAAAATATATTAATGATAGCTATGGTCATAACAAAGGGGATGAAGCCATTGTAGCATGTTATGAGTGCCTTATCATGGCATTTGGTCCATTAGGGTCTTGCTATCGATTAGGTGGCGATGAGTTCGCCTGCCTATTGACCGATACAAATGAAGAGCATTTAGAAAATGCAATGGAACACTTTTATCAACTGATTGGTAAAGTGGATGACCGCTTTGAGTTTCCATTTAGCGTCGCTTTAGGCGAAAAAATATATCAAAGAGAATCGAGCGATGGAAGGGACAAATTTAGAGATTTTTTTCATCATGTCGATGGAGTTATGTATGATACGAAAAAAAGGATGAAGGCATAGTTAGTGTGATAATCAAATATATCGTGTATAATAGTTATATGCATTATATTCTGAGGTGGTAAATTGAAAACGACGAAGAACCTTATTTTTATAAGTGTTGTGACAATGGCTTTTATCATTTTTTGTATTCAAGCTGTGTATAATATATATACGCAACAAAAGGAGTCGTTTTTGTTAAAAGAGACTCTTCTTATTAATAGTGCAGTGAAAGAAGCAAAAACTTTCGATTATCTCATAGGAGAAGTGAGCCAAAGTGCAAGAGTTTTAGCTTTACTTATTGGAAATGACGAAAAACTGCAACCAATAATATATGATGAATTTATTCGAGATAATATCAGTAAAGAGACAATTGCATTTGGTATGGGATATTGGTTTGAACCTTATTATGTGGATAAAGACATAAAGTATTATGGTCCATATATTTATAAGGATTACGATGATCAATTAGTAAGAACAATAGAGTATAGCAATGAAATGTATGATTATCTGAATCAAGACTGGTATCGTAATAGTTTTCAATCAGATAAATTGGTCGTTTATAGTACTCCTTTTTATGATGAATACTTAGATACAGTGTTTTTGACGGCTGCTGTGAAAATCATTAATAATGGACAACAAGTTGGGGTAGTGAGTATTGATATTACATCAAGAGAGGTCGATGAATACTTAAGAAAAATGAGTGAGAAAAATAATGCGACAACCTTTATTTTGACAGAAGATGGATACTTTTGGGGAGAAGGGGGAGGCGTAGAGTTTGACTTCCAAGATAATATTATGGAATCTGGCAATGACGAATATATAAAGTTGGCTACGGCTTTGAAAAAGAGTGATAATGCTGGGGCAGTACGTTTGGATCGGCATATTTTTGTGTGGTCAAATATTGGAGATACAGGATTAAGATTAACAATGGGCTATCCAATAGCAAATATCATGTACCCAATTTACAAACGAAGTTTTTTGTATTTTATATATTTTCTTTTTGCGATGATTATCTTTATTTTCTTGCTTAATGTAATTCTTGTTCGTAGAATAGAGCGACCATTAGTCAACATTATCAATCAAAACTTATCTGAAGATCCAAATGCAACTATAAACATAAAATTGTTTCGTAATAAAATTTCAGACTTTGATAGTATGATACAACTGATACAAGGATTGTTAAGTGAAAGACAACAACATATATATGAATTGCAAAAGGGTTATATAGTAACAGTTCGATCTTTGTCGAGTGCCATTGAAGCCAAAGATAAATATACAAAGGGACACTGTGAAAACGTGACAAAGTTTTCGATAGAAACAGCCAAAATACTTGGCGTGCCAAATGAAGACTTAAATGTACTTGAATATGCAGCGTTATTGCATGATGTTGGAAAAATAGGAGTTCCATCATCAATTCTTAACAAACCGTCAATGTTGACAGATAAAGAATTTGATATAATTCGATCGCATCCGATGATAGGTTATGAAATTCTTAAAGATATTGATTTTCTGAAACGTAGCGCCCTAATTGTATTGCAACATCATGAACGGTTTGATGGAAAAGGTTACCCAAGAGGTATTGAAAAAGACGAACTAGATCTACTCACACGTATCATAACAGTAACAGATGCTTATGATGCAATGACAAGTGCGAGACCATATAGAACAAATCCATTGAGTCATGAAGAGGCTATAAAAATACTCACTGAGTGTTCGGGAACACAATTCGATCCACAAGTCGTTGATGCCTTTATTAGGGTAATGAATAAGAATATACGATAGTTGAAACCCTTGACAATAATTGATTACAGATGTAATATCTAATAAGAATTACATCTGTAATCTTTTTTTTCTAAAATAAATACTTAAAACACGAGGTGAGAATATGCATGAGAAGGTATCACGTTCGGAATGGAAGATAATGGAAGTCTTGTGGCAGCAACCGGGAGCCTTGGCAACGGAGATTGTTCAAGCTCTTAGAGAAAGCGATTGGCAGGAGAAAACGATTAAAACACTCATTAATCGTTTGGTAAAAAAAGGTATTGTTCGATTTGAAAAAGAGGGAAAAGCGTATCGCTATTTTCCTGTGCCCGAACGGGAAGCAGTAAGAGCCGAGGAAAGCAAGGATTTTATTGAACGCATTTTTGGAGGTTCCGTAAAAGCATTTATGACGAATATGATTAAAAATGATGCTCTGAGCGATGAAGAAATCAAAGAGCTGAAGCGTTTGTTAGAGAAAAAAGGGGAGTAATATGGAGATTTTAAGAGGTATATTAGAACGTTTATTTCACATAACATTAATCAGTTCAATGATGTTTGGTGTGATTGTCCTAATTCGCATGCTTTTTCTAAGAAGAATCAAAGCGAAGTTTATATATTTTTTGTGGATTATTTTTTTAATCCGATTAATCTTTCCGTGGGAAATTCCATTTCAAATGAGTGTGGAAAATTTTGTTCCGGTGTTTTTTGAAGAGTATAAAGAGTCTCGGGAAATTATTAACACTCACAATATTAACGAGGATTTGATTACTTATGGCTCGGTGGAAAAAGAGATTTATGAGTATTCCACGTGGAGTAACAAAGTGATGAATGTATTCGTCTATATTTGGTTATTCGGGATCTTTGCGATTATGCTTTTTCCTATAATTAGTTATAAGACATTAATGAAGGCGATTGATGAAGATGAGCGGTCCGAAGATCAACGAATAGTGGTATTGGCCTACAAAGCGGCAAAAGAAGCTAGGGTGAATCGACTTCAGATACGCTATAGTTATTACTTAGATACTCCTGCATTAATTGGTTTGTTTTATCCGATGATTATTATTCCACATGATATGTTAAGCTATGATGATGAAGTCATCTATCATATTTTGCTTCATGAATTGGTCCATTATGGTGAACAACATTTGTTGTTTCAATGGGCATTTTGGTTGGTAAAAGCCATATATTGGTTTAATCCGATAGTATGGATTGCCCATGAATGGATGAAAATGGATGCAGAATATGCCTGTGATGACGAGGTGCTTCATATACTAGGCCAAGAGCAATATAGTAACTATGGTCATAATCTAATTGAGCTATCCGCCCATCAAGGGAAGAGAAGTTATGCCATACATGCATCTGGTCTTGTTAATAATGGCAAGGAACTTCGAAAAAGAATTGAACGTATTGGGAATGGAAAGAAAAAATGGCGAATATTGGAAGTAGTCACGGTTTTGATTCTTATTGTCATGATTCCATTATTTTTTACTGTAGAAGGGGAGGCTATTGCAAATAGAACATGGAGTGTGAGAAAAGCACTGACCGGAAAAACGATTAAAAGCGATCGATTTTCACTTGAACCATCCACATATAGCTACGATAGCAAAACGGGAGAATTCATCATTACTATGGATTATGATGTTGACCAGGCTTTTTATGATGAGGTGTTTTATAATTCGTATGTATTGAGTTTTGGATTGACTTTTCCCCAAAGCTATAACAAAGATGTGCGGGAGAATAGTGGACGTGACACAGTGGTTTTAAGTGAAGCAGTTAAAGCTTCAGAGCCGCTTACATTAAAATTCAAGATTGACGATTATAATATAGAAGCTTACGGTGAACCTGTTCTTATTTTTCTTGGCTATGAAATTGGATATAATTTTCAGCAAGATCAGCAGATGACGGTTGACATAAGGACAGAGGCCTTGCCTATTGAAATTATTGTTGATGAGCAACTGACACTAGAAGTGGTTCAAGCAGAGGCGACAGATGATAAAAATTATACGATAGGCTATAAGTATCAACTAAATGCGCCAATAGAATTTGAAAAGGAAAAACTTTCTTATATGACTTTATCGGAAGAGTTTAGTCTGTATGATCAAGAAGGTAACCTAATACCAAGGCAAGAAAGTTCCGGCGGTAGCTCAGATGATTTTAGCACGAGCCATATTCGGGTTGAAAATCCTCAATTGGTGGATAAGGTGACAATGACAATCAGAGGCTATAGGATAAGAAAAGATAATGTATATCTATGGGGGCGTAGTAACTATCAAACTTCGGATATTAGCTATTTATGGACATTACCAATAGAGACAAAAGATGTGACGTATGAATGAGGAGAGAGTGATGATACAATTTGACCATGCAGAAAAAAGCCTAAAGAAACAATCCTTGCAAATGAAGATCAAGGACAACATAAAAACAACACTTAAAATTATTTTTGTCGGGGTAGTCATTGTAGCGTTGATTAATCATCAGTGGCAACAATTTCGAGAAGAAATTCATGAAGACAAAAGTAAAATTATGAATACAAATCAGCTGTTATTGCATGATGGTCTCGATAGCCTTGAGCATATGAATTCCTTGATGAAAGCACTAATATATGGTGTAGAGCCATCGTCATATTTATTAGAAAATAGATTGGTATATTATCATCAGCTAGAGTCTCTCACATATTTTCGCTATGATTATAAAAGTTATCAAATCGAAACGTGGGAACTTAGAGACTTTTTTTACAAGGAAAGAGAAGCCATTGAATTTGCACTTCAAGAAGAGAATTTATCTGAAAAAACAAAGGAGGGTCTTGCGGAACTCATACTTGTCAATCAGCAAATATTAGATGATATTCAAGGAATTACTCAAAAATATATTTATCAAGAAAAGAATCAGGAACGCAAAGAAGCCATGGAGTTCGTATATTTCTATCAAGGTGAAGTGTTCTATCTGTTAGCAAATGCAATGGAAGTTTATGGTTCGCAGATGAACTTTTCTTTTATAAAGGACCAACCGCGAATTAATAGGGAAGAAAATGCAAAGGTGAATCGAACGGCTGGCCAAGTGTCGATATATTATGTTAAGCAAATAAATCAGCTAATATATGAAGATTCATTTGCTTTTACATCGGTGAAACAAAACCAATCCTATGAGGAAGGCGAAATTGATGATGGACAAGAACATTTTAGTGCTTTGAATGATTCGGATGATACAGCGACTATTTATGAACATAAAAACTTAGAGTACATGATAAAATTAACAAAAGAAGAAATTAAAGGATTGCCCTTATTGTCAATGAATGAAGTTGGGGAGATTGCTGATCAATTTATCGATAAAATACCGATGCAACACCTATCTTTTGAAAATGTCTATGATATTGCGGTGGAAGTGGATGATGAGTTTATAAGCGATGGCTATTATTTCACTTATACCGTAAAAACAGAGGACTTTTTTGATGAAACAGCTTCGATCAACCTTCGCTATCACGCTTCAGGCGTATTGTCATCAGTGTATGTTGGAGATCTAAGCATATTGGATGGCAGCTATGATATTGAAGCTATTAAAAAGGACTTCATATCCGAGGAAGAAGCCCTTAAAGCTATGCCGGAAGGAACTCTTGAGAATATGAAGTCGATTTTGCTTGATGTCACATCAGATCCTGTCTATCGAGTGTCGGTTGAAGAATATAATCAAGAATTTCAAATGGTAATTGATGGGATTACAGGGGAGCTCGTAAGTGTGGAATAGTTGATGTGGCATGCTAATCAATATTTCGAAGAACGGCAAGTTCATATTCGTCGGTTTTCATATATGCAAATCTCTCCCGCTGGTTCATCATCTGAACATCTTTGTTACCGTTTGTTCCATGAAAAGTGTCGAAACGGGTTTCGGATTCAGAAAACTCATGCATCCATCCACCAAAAAAATAGATAGCGTTCACAAGGAGCATAGGGTTGGCTAAGCACTTGAGATGGAATAAGGTGAAAAGAATACATTGCCATTGCCATTTTCTGTGAGAAGGGGTAATAAGTTAAAGGCAAAAGTGTTGTTGGAATCTGCCAAGGTGGTTTCTTCTTCAGCTGCATATACTGGATTTTTGATGCTTACCTCCTTATTTATACGACGACTAAAAGGGTTACAATGTTCCGGTAATACTCATTGAAAAAATTGGAAAGATTGGGTTATAATAGTTTATAGAATGAAAAGGAGACTTATTATGATTCGTAAAGCAAAAATAGATGATATTTCAGCATTACTTGAAATATATAATGAAAATATTCTAAACGGCACAGCTTCCTTTGAAGAGAAAGCTCTGATATTTGATGAAGGAAAAGAATGGCTTACAGAGCACCAAGGAGAATATCCTCTTATTGTATTTGAAGAGGAGGATGAACTTCTTGGGTTTGCATCATTATCCCCTTATGGTCGCCAACGCGAGACAGCCTATTGTTGTGCGGAAATCTCAATCTATGTGAGTACTATGGCTCAAGGGCAAGGCGTGGGAAGTCGCTTAATGGATGCAATTATAGAAGAGGGTAAACAATCTCCGAAAATCAAACAATTGATTTCGGTAATAACAGACGGTAATCAAGGAAGTATTCATCTTCATGAAAAGAAAGGCTTTAGTTATGGAGGTAGATTAGAAAATATTGCTGAAAAACAAGGAAAGATGCTAAGCATGGTGTTTTATCAAAAAGAATGCACTTGACGGTTAGTAAATTATGGGTTAAGCTGATTTTGAACGATGAACGATGAACGATGAACGATTTAGAATAAAAAAATGAACGAAAGATGAGGTGTGTTATGTTAAACATGCAATCTATTATTGCGGAGGGAGAACATAAGACGCAAGAATTTAAAGAAAAATATGCAAAGACAATGTTGAAAACAGTTTCTGCTTTTGCTAATTATCATGATGGTCGAATTGTTATTGGAATAAATGACCAAGGTCAGATGATTGGTGTTGTTGATGTTGAACAAGAGCGGTTAAAAATAGAAAATGCAATTAATGACAGCATTCGTCCAAGACCTTATTATGAAGTCAAAGTTTATCATGAAAAACAATATAAAATATTGGTATATACAATTTATAAAGGAGATAGAACCCCTTATACCTATAATAAAAAGGCTTATGAACGAAATGATACAGCTACATTAGAAATAGATAAAGAACGCTATGATGAGTTGGTTTTATTAGGAAGAAATTTAAGTTTTGAAGAATTGCCTTATGAGAAAAATGTTACTTTTGAGTTGTTAAGTGATAAGTTGTCTGAAGCCTTAGATATTCCAACTACAGATATTAATGTTTTAAAATCACTTGGGTTATTTAAAAATGGTCAGTATAACAATGCAGCGGCTTTGATAGCGGATCAAAACGATTACAAAGGCAAAGGAATGCACTTAATCTGCTATCAAGACGAAAGTATGACAAAAATTATTGACCGAGTGAGTTTAGAAAATGTATCTATTCTCAAACATTTTGATGCGTGCATGAATTTTTATAACAAATATGTTCGACAGAAGGATGTTATACAAGATGAAAAGAGAATTACATATCAAGAAGTTCCAATAGTGGCCTATCGAGAAGCCGTTATTAATGCTGTTGTTCATAGAGACTATATGAAAAGTGCGAGTAATCGAATTGAATTTTTTCCTGATCGGATAGAGATCTTATCTGTTGGTAGTTTACCAGTTGGGACGACGGAAGAGGAATACTTAAATGGTAGCTATTCTAATCTAAGAAACCCAATTATTGCTGACTTATTTTTTCGAATTGGCTATATAGAAAAAATGGGGACAGGTATTAGGCGAATACGGCAAAGTTACGGGGATTCTTCTGTAAAACCTGTTTTTAAAGTTATGAAAAATTCGATTTTGATTATACTTCCGTTTATTGATAAACCCTTAGATATCGATAAAAAAATAAAATCAAATCCAGATAATAGACTCTCATATGAAGAAAAAAAATTATATGAATTTTTCAAAACAGAAGAACGATTAACACGCGTAGAAGTTGAAGAATACTTGAACGTAGGGAAGACGAAAGCGGTACAGATATTGAATCGATTAATAAAAAAATCATATATTAAAAAGATTGGGAATGGAAGAAAAATTATTTATGAACGAAAACAATAACAAGTTTTGCGTTCGCGAACGTAGCGAACGTAAAAAAAGGAGGCATATATGAGTTACTCAAATACAATGGATAGTTTTATGTTTGGTGGAGGTTTTTTCTTTATTTTTTTTGCGGTATTTTTTCTTATTATTGCAGTTTTTGTTGTGATTCTAATCAAAGGCGTTTCTGAATGGAATAAAAACAATCATTCTCCACGATTAGCAGTTCAAGCCAAGGTTGTCTCAAAGCGTCAGAATGTAAGACGTCATCATCATAGTGGTGCGCATAGACATTCGTCATCAAGCACGTCATATTACGTGACATTTGAGTTTGAGAGTCAAGATCGCCTTGAATTGCAGGTCAGCAGTCAAGAGTATGGCTATTTAGTTGAAGGCGATACGGGAACGTTAACATTTCAAGGAACGAGATACATTAGCTTTGAGAGGAGTCTATAAAATGTTTAGAGAAATGCGAAGAAAAAAGCAGTTATTATCAATGGAGAAAAATATTGAAGTCTTACATCGAGCCACAAATGGTGCTTTAGCTTGTCATGGAGATGATGGCTACCCATATGCGGTTCCCCTTAGCTATGTTTACTCCAATGGGAAGATTTACTTTCATTCAGCTAGAGACGGCCATAAGATTGATGCGATTCGTCAAAATACAAAAGTTTCTTTTGCGATTGTCGATGAAGATACGATTGTTAGTGCAGAATACACGACATATTTTCGTAGTGTCCTTGCTTTTGGTAAGGCCCGGATAGTTGAAGATGAGTCAGAATGGCTAGATGCATTTAAAGCACTAGTAGAAAAGTATTCTGCAGATCGACCGGATGAGGAAAAGATGAAAACAATTAAAGGGTGTACGAGGGCCTATATCCTTGCGATTGATATAGACCATATGACCGGAAAAGAAGCAAAGGAATATGTAAAGTAGTGGATATTTAATTTTATGATAGGGAGGTAATCATGCCATATATTAAAGAACCGAAAATATGTAAACCATTAGAGAAAATAATCCAAATGGCTGAAAAGAAAATCGGACATAAAATGTTACCGGCGCGATTATTGCTGTGGACACCAAAAGCTTTTGTTAGCTCAATGATATTAGAAGGCTTAATTGCACATAAACAAGGTAGAATATCTCCAAGGTTGCTCAAGTTGATTCGAATGCAAGTATCCTTGTTGATTGCATGTCCTTTTTGTATCGATATGAATAGTTCCAACTATCGTGAGTTTCGAATTACATCTGAAGAAATTAAAGGAATGCAAGGACGTCTTGCTTTAAGTAAAATCAAGACACTCAATGAAAGAGAACGAATGACCTTATATTTTATCAGAAGTTTAGTTCGAACGCCTATACGACAAAATCCTAAAGTTGTAAAGCGTATGACACAACTCTTTAATGAAAAAGAATATGCAACAATTGTTACAACAATTGGTCAAGTTGCTTATTGGACAAGAATTATTCAAGGGTTTGGAATACCACCGGCAGGGTTCTTAGAACAATGTGACCTCATTTATCAAAAATAGATAGAAGGGATTCAATGGAATACCCATCGGAGTATAAATTACCAAAACGCTTTGTAGCGAAGTGGCTTATGTGGTTGCTAGCACCAACCATTGGTTTTACAAGAACCTTTGTAAAGAAAAACGTCGGCTATCCACTTGCATGTGACCATTCCAAGAGTGTAGCAGAATTAAACATGGAGTATCGTCCATTAGAAAAAACAATTCTAGACCATGTCAAGCAACTGAGACAAGATGAATTAATATAGACTCTAAAAATAAAGCCGGGGAAAACCTGGCTTTATTTTGCTTGAACAAATGTGCAAAATAAGCAAAGTCGTGTACATTTGTTTAAACTAATTGTATACTATGTATATAAATTGTGTTAAGGAGATGGTATATAGTGGAAAAACAACTAATTGATGAAATTTTCAAGTGTTATTCAGTGAATGCTGTGGAGATTCAAGGAGAAACCCATTTAATCTATGCTGCGGAAGGTGATGGATCCTGTCAAATCTATTCAGGAGAAAACTTTAAAAACAAAAAAGTACTTTGGGAAGGCGGAGGTGGGACGATGTCTCTTGTGGCTGTTCCGGACTACGAAGGGTACTTTTTTGCATCAAAAGGATTCTATTCGATGGTTGAATCTGAGACTAGTGCTGTATATCTTCTGCGTTATAATGGAGGTGAATTCACAGAAGTTAAGATTTTTGACATTCCCTATTTACATCGTTTTGATGTGATTGATGGTGAAGATTGTCGTTATTTTATTGGATGCACACTTCATTCCGGCAAAGAAGATAAAGAAGATTGGACCAATCCCGGAAAAATTTTGGTAGCTAAACTTCCAAGGAATTTAGATGAAGAGATTGATGTTGAGCTGAGTATTCTTCGCGAAGGTTTGACTAAGAATCATGGATTTAACCGTGGCATTTGGAAGGGACAGGACGTAGCCTTTGTTGCATCCGAAGAAGGTGTTGTCGCAGTGATGCCACCTGTGAAAAAAGAAGAATGGGAGATTGAAACGATTTTTGACCACCCGGTGAGTGATGTTGCAGCAATCGATATCGATGGAGATGGGGAACTTGAATTTGCACTCCTTAGTCCTTTTCACGGTGAACAGATGAATATTATGAAAAAAAAGGGCGATAGTTATGAAAGTGTCTATACTTATCCGATTGTTATGGACTTTTATCATGCAATATTTGCAGGTGAAGTGAAGGGAAAACCGACATTTGTCTTAGGAGCGCGTAAAGATGAGCAACAACTTTATTTGGTTCAATATGATCAAGAGGAAGGTTTTCAAACAATATTGTTAGATGAACATGTTGGCCCAAGTAATGTACGGATTTTAAAGATTAATGGTAAAGATTATGTTATGTCGGCAAATCGGCAAAGAGGGGAAGCAGCGCTATATTTGGTTGATTAATATTTGCAGATTAACAAGCGAGTTGTTAATTACCTGCTATAAAGAAGAAAGGAAAAAATATATGAGTAAAATAAATGAAATTACAAGAGAGAGTTGGATTCTTAGCACATTCCCTGAGTGGGGAAGTTGGTTAAATGAAGAAATAGAAAGTACTAAAGTAGAACCGGGAACTTTTTCCATGTGGTGGCTTGGATGTACCGGTATATGGCTCAAAAGCCAAGGAAATGCCAACTTATGTGTTGACTTGTGGGTGAAAACCGGTAAAAAAAGTCATGGAAACGGACTTATGAAGGAGCAACATCAACATCAGCGTATGATTGGTTGCGTTGACTTACAACCGAACTTAAGAAATGTACCTGTTGTCATCGATCCCTTCATGATTAAAGAAATTGATGCTGTCCTTTCGACCCATGATCATGGTGATCATATCGATGAAAATGTAGCTGCGGCTATTTGTCAAAATACAGATGCGAGTGTGAAGTTTATCGGACCCAAAGCATGTGTAGATTTATGGAGAGAATGGGGGGTTCCGGAAGAACGATTAGTTACTTTAAGACCGGGAGATACCTATAAAGTGAAAGACGTAGAGATTGTTGCCATGGATTCTTTTGATCGGACTGAGTTAGTTACAGCTCCAAAAGGTGTAACCTTAAAAGGTAAAATGCCTCAAGAGATGGATGATCTTGCGCTCAATTACTTGTTTAAAACACCGGGTGGTAATTTATACCATAGTGGTGATTCCCATTATTCCAATTACTTTGCAAAACATGGGAATGACCATGAGATTGATGTTGCTCTAGGTTCATTTGGAGAAAATCCGCGTGGAATGACCGATAAAATGACAGCAGAAGGTATTTTACGAATGGCAGAATGTTTAAAAACAAAAGTAGTTATTCCTATTCATCATGACATTTGGACAAACTTTATGGCAGACCCTAAAGAAATAACAACCTTATGGAACATGAAAAAAGATCGATTAAAATATACATTCAAACCTTACATCTGGCAAGTTGGTGGAAAGTTTACATGGCCAAATGATAAAGACGCTATGGAATATATGTACGACAGAGGTTTCCATGACGCATTTGCAATTGAACCGGATTTACCATTTAAAACATTGCTATAATAAATACTACAACATTATTATTTTGAAAGCACTAAATCAGTAATGGAGGAATCATGTTTAGATTAACCGATAATCCAATGGGAATTTATGAAAAAGCGATTCCTAATAAATTTGATTGGGCCACAAAAATTAAGATTGCCAAAGCAGCAGGATACGAATTTATAGAAATGTCCGTTGATGAAAGTGACGAACGTCTGTATCGACTTGAATGGAGTAAGGAAAAACGTGAGTATATCAAAAAATTATTGGCAGACAATGATTTTTACATTAATTCAATATGTCTTAGTGGGCATAGAAAATATCCCTTTGGAAGTCGTGATGATCAAGTCCGCAATAAAGCATTCGTCATCATGGATAAAGCCATTGAACTTGCAAAAGACTTAGGCGTAAGAAATATTCAATTGGCCGGTTATGATGTATATTATGAAAATTCTGATGAGATGACGGTCCAACGATTTATAGAAGGGTTGAAGTATGCAACTAAAAAAGCGGCGAGTGCAAATGTCATGCTCTCCATTGAGATTATGGATACTGAATTCATTGGGACGATTACCCGTTGTTTGCGCTTTATTAATGAAGTTCATTCACCTTGGCTACAGATTTATCCGGATTTTGGCAACCTCAGTCAGTGGACAGATGAACCGGAAGAAGAGTTGGCAAGAGGAATTAATCACATTGTAGGAATTCATTTGAAAGACACGAAAAAAGGTGTCTTCAAATGTGTTCCCTTTGGAGAAGGGACCGTTAATTTTGAAAAACTTTTCAATAAACTTGATGAGCTTGAGTTTCAAGGTCCCTTCCTCGTGGAAATGTGGGCGGACAACAGTTTGGATATGAATTTTGAAGAAAGTGTTGCCCATATTCAAAAAGCAAAAGAGTGGTTAATTGAGAAAGCGGGTGATCGTTTCTATGCAAAGACATGAGCGGATTTATGAATTAAAAAAGTCGGTTTTTGAAGCTAATTTGGAATTGGTTAAGCAAGGTTTAGTCATCTATACATGGGGAAATGTCAGCGGTATTGATCGAGAATCAGGGCTAGTTGTCATCAAACCAAGTGGGGTTGACTATGACAAGATGACAGTTGAAGATATGGTTGTCATAAGTATTGATGGTGAAATCGTTGAAGGAAGGATGAAGCCTTCCTCGGATGCACCAACACATCTTGCGCTTTATAGAAAATATGATAAAATTAAAAGTGTAGTTCACACGCATTCAGAGTGGGCGACATCATGGGCGCAATCGGGAAGAGACATACCTTGTTACGGTACAACCCATGCCGATTATTTCTATGGAAATATCCCCTGTACTCGAGCGCTTAGTGATGATGAAATAAATGGTGAGTACGAGCTAAACACCGGATTCGTTATTATTGAGACCTTAAAAGAACGTCAGATAGAGCCAATGGAAATACCGGGAATCATTATTTTTAACCATGGACCCTTTAGTTGGGGAAGGAATCCGTCGGATGCAGTGCATAATGCAAAAGTTATGGAAGAAGTAGGTAAGATGGCCTACCGTTCAGAGAAACTGAATCCTGAGCTAAAGCGGGTTAATCAAGTGCTTTTAGATAAGCATTATTTGAGAAAACATGGTAAGAATGCTTATTATGGACAAACAAAATAGCTAACGTTTAAATACTGATGAGTGAGGTGAGGTAATTGTTAGATAAGGATGAACATCAACTATTAATTGATGCATCAGTGTTATATTATTTAGAAGGCAAGACCCAAAGTGAAGTGGCCAAGGAATTATTTTTATCACGACCAAAGGTGTCGAGGCTTTTGAAAAAAGCCCGAGATTTACAGATTGTTGATATTACAATTAATTACAACAATGAGAAGATGGAAGAATTGCAAGGCGAGATTCGACGAACATTTAACGTACCAAATGTTGTCATCGTTAA
>Ga0163223_100129_pt1 | contig 27403 bp, 24 predicted proteins | sample MSEWel2016_02_17_2_FD_113147 | JGI IMG/M metagenome (GOLD analysis project Ga0163223, IMG submission 113147) | Subsurface microbial communities from deep shales in West Virginia, USA - MSEEL Well Study Marcellus 5H_2016_02_17 ...
AAAGTTACGTTTCAGGCCAATTTTAATGACCAACGTTTCGATGATCATCGGACTGATACCACTGGCTTTATCGCAAAGTGAGGGCGCCGAGTGGAAAAACAGTATTGGATGGTCATTGATCGGTGGGTTAACCGTTTCCATGATCCTGTCAATGATTATCGTTCCTGTTGTGTATTACATGGTGAAAAGATTACAGCAAAAAATGGGAGTTACCTCTAAACCAGAGATCGTATTCGAGGAAAATTAGCAGGTCTTAAATAAAGCAGAAAAGAAGGTTGTCCGGAGATACTTGAGATTCATCAAGTCCCGGACAACCATTTTTTATATAACACATTATTGAAATGAAAATGGGATTATTAATCCTTTTAGCACAAATATTATAAGGTTTTGATTGATTTTTTAAAACCTTATCATATAAGTGAGTTTACATTTACATGGCTCATTGTTAGTGTGCTGTTTTATACGTTCCGGCTTCTGGTTGTCGCAAGCAAAACGATAAAATTTGAAATAAACTAACTGAAATGAATGTTCTGGGAAATCGATTCTGACTTTTAATCGTATTCAGAAATGGCAGAAAATAACAGGATTAAAACGATTGAAATGATTGCAATCTTTGAGCAATTTTGGATGAAGGAGATGTAGATAGAATATTTTGAACTAAATTAAAACGACTTAAATCAAGTAGAATGTTTATGAAAAAGAAAAACCGATTTTTAGCAATTTTAACGTTGGCACTTGTACTGCCATCTGTTATGATGATGATGGCCATGTCGGAGGGCGAGCCCGATGTAATTCCCTCGCGGACAGAAGGTCCATGCGACATCTATGCGGAAGGTGGAGCACCATGTGTGGCAGCCCACAGTAGTACACGTGCATTATACGCATCATATAACGGACCTCTTTACCAAGTGATGCGTATGTCGGATGGTAAAACCCTTGATATAGATGTCGTTCAGCCAAGTGAAGGAGATCCGGGCGGATATGCCGATGCCGCCGCTCAGGATGAATTCTGTGCTGATACTTATTGCTGGATTACCACGCTTTACGACCAGTCTGGTATGGAGAACCACCTTAAGCAGGCACCTCGCGGAGCATTTATTGGCCCTGCAATGGGAGGGTTTAACAACGTACCAATGGCTCATATGGCTCCGGTTACAGTTCAGGGACATAAAGTTTATGGTGTTTTTATTGCTCCAGATATGGGGCTTCGCTGGAACGACACAAAGGGAACTGCTGTTGACGACCAGTCACAAGGCCAGTATTGGGTAATTAACGGACACCATTTCAATGATGGCTGCTGTTTTAATTATGGAAATGTAGAAACCGACAGCCGTGATGATGGCGATGGCACCATGGAGTCGACCTATTATGGTAATGCCAGTCTCTGGTATTATGGGCACGGGCAAGGTCCATGGATTATGACTGACCAGGAAAACAACTTAGTAGGTTGTGTTAATCCTGATCCTAATGATAAATATTGTGCGGATCTTCCAAGTATCTCATGGCGTTTTGTAACGGCTACTGCCGATGGAGAACCTGGTCATTGGAGATCGATGGGGGCTGATGCGCAAGGAGGAGATTTGCAGGTAATGTACGATGGTGGTCGTATTATAAACGATAGATTCTCAGACAAAACAAGCAGCTACGATCCGATGCGTAAACAAGGAGCTATTGTCTTGGGTAACGGTGGTGATAATAATAACTATTCGCAGGGAACATTTTACGAAGCTGCAATGACAGCTGCAGGAACATTCCCGTCAAAAGAAACAAACCAGAAAATTCAGCAAAATATTGTTGACGCATCTTATGCGGTTGCACAAGTAAGTATTGCTCCTGCTTCTTCGGTTGAAACACCTCCGGGGCTGCAAACATTTGCTCCTAATACCACTCAAAACACGACTGTTACATATACAAATACTTCACAAATTGCAGTTTATGATCTTGAAATGAGAATTGAAGCACCTAATGGATGGACAGCTGTTGTTTCCGGTTCTAATGAAACAGTGAAGAAGTTTGCTGACCAAATTGAACCGGGAGAAAGCGTTAGTGTAAACTTTAGAGTAGTTTCCGGTTCTGAAACCTTAAATGCTGATATCATTGGTAAGGCTACATGGACAAACCCGGTAAACGGTTGGCCCCAAACTGAAGTTGCTATTGAAAAAGTACGTAATGTAAGTCCGATAAAAATCAATGAATTTAGTATTGGTAGTGGCGAAAATTTAACAAATACGTTTATCGAATTGTACAATGCCGGTGAAAGTGAAGTTGATATTTCAAACTGGTCATTAACTCAGCACCAGGCAGAGTTACCTATCTTTTCGGCTATTAATGTTCCTGCGGGAACCAAACTTGCCGCACACGACTTTTATTTATTGGGTCTGTCAACTTCAGGATTGGCTGTTCCAGCTGAAAAAGGAGAATCAACAATTTATGTGAGAAGTACAACCGGAATGTCGGTTGGCGATGAAATTGAGATTGGCACCGGAGCAGATAAAGAAACCAAAAAGATTAAAGGCATCTCCATCCCACCAAAAAAACGAGAAGTAGAAGAGCCAACTAGCTTTATGGCATCGTATGGCTACCGTCGACCACTTGATCCGGGAACACCTACAACGGTTTGGCAACCCCTTCCTGAAGGTCCGGTCATTACCATTCCAAAAGGTTCAACCAATATCCCAGTTGAGAGTATCGATAATTTTGAAGTGGGTCAGAAAATGGCCATCGGTTATGGTGCTACTTATCCGGCAGTAGCCCGCGATATTGAAAAATACGAGGTGGTTACCATAACTGAAGTAGGTAAAAGAGGTACACAGGCCTGGTTATCAGACGACGCAAAAATTGGCGACACAAATATCAAAGTATCATCAGTAAAAGATATCTCTGTGGGTGATAAAATCAGACTTGATATTGATAGCGAAGGACACGGAATTGAATGGGTAACAGTTACAAAAGTTGGAACAGCATCGGTTCGAAATACCTTTGGTGGCCCGATAACTGATGAAGAAGAGCAGGGAACAGGATTGGATTTGGCTGAGCCGCTAAAATTCAACCATACCTATAACATGCCTTTCAGCGTATGGGGAACAGGAATCAGCTTTGAGCCGGCTACTGCTTTCGAACATAAAAGCAACGAGCCTGTGCTGCCATTGTCTTTCGCGATAACTCTTGACCAGCCATTGGCTAAATCTCACCAGGTTGATGATGTTGTAAGTGATGCAAAAGTAACATCAGCAGGTTATCAGGGAACACGTACAGCTGATCAGTTATTTGGAGGCCCGGCGCTTTCAAATTATGCCGGTAATATGGTATTGCGCGATGCCGATGGTAATGTTGTTGATGGACTCAACTATGGCGAAGTTGTTGACCCATGGGCATCTGAAGGTTATCATGCTATTTCAGGATCAGGCGAATTGGGATGTTATACCGAGTCTCCGGCTTTGAGCGGAGGCACAAGCCGAAGAAATTCGTCTCCAATCGCTTTGCCAAACAGAAGCACAGGTCGTTACCCCGATGGAAATGATAACGATAGCAACTGTAACGATTTTAAGATGCAAAAAACCACCACGCTGGCCTTAGCATCTGAGGTGGGCTCAAACAATATTAAAGTGAATAATATAGCTGATTTCAGAATCGGACAAAAACTGGTTGTTGGTATTGATGAAAGCGAAACAGCTATCATTACTATTGTTGGTACAGCCGGAGGAACAGAGGTAAGTACTTCAACTAAAGCAGGCGAAACAATTATTCCGGTTGAAAGTATTGAAGGGTTTAGTGCCGGACAGACGATTACAATAGGTAGCGGTGCGAACCTTGAAACTGCGGTAGTAGCTTCAAGCACAGACAAACGTCGGTTTTGGTGGCGTCCGCAAGGCGAAGGTCCAACTACTTTTGTAACAGTTGCAGAGGCACTTGCAAATAGCCACAACGTGGGAGAAGAAGTTTCAGGCTCGGGTATTACATTAGCTACACCGTTGACAAAAATACACGAAATGGGAGCTCAGCTTTCAAGTAACATTCCTACTCCGGGAGCTCCTAACCAGTTTTAGGATGCTTTAGCGGATAGAAAGACAGTGTTTCTAACAAAATAATGTAAACTTCGCGACCTGATTGCAGCTCAGCGTCGCGGAGTTTTCTTTTTTTCAATAACTGAACTAAATAATGGCAAGTACTACACGAATGAAATCATCTCAACCCGCTTGGAGCTGGTGGCGAAAATTACTCTTGGGATTAATCCTCTTGGCTTTGTTGTTAAGTCTTTTCTTAAGCTGGCATTCACTTGTCGGAGGCGCTATGGCCGGATGTGGGGGAGGAAGTTCATGCGATCAGGTACTAAGTAGTCGTTGGTCGATGATAGCCGGAGTTTTACCTGTTAGTGGTATTGCCGGTGGTGCTTATCTTGCCATGTTGTTTTCTTGTTTTTATATTGGTTCGGATACCGAGCAATCACTACGACGGCTGGCCTGGAATGTACTATTGTTATTGGGAGGTGCGATTGCCGGTAGTGCTATTTGGTTTACAATTTTACAAAAATGGATTATTGGTGAATTTTGTATTTACTGCATGACAACCCACACAACAGGTTTAATTTTGTCTGTTCTAATTATATGGAGGGCAAGCAAAGAACACGTTGTGCATCAAAAAGCCGGGAAACACAAAAATTCTAATCCAAATCAAGGTGATCATTCCAATGTTCACCAGCGATTAGTTTCCACTTCAAGTTTGCTGACTTTTATTGTAATTGGGATGGCCTTATCCGGAATAGTTGCCGTGTCTCAATATAATTTTATCCCTTCAGCTTCCGAAAACAACGAAGAAGCAGCACTGGTTATTCCGGAAGTAGATTATCAGAATGTTCCCTTGGTAGGATCTCCGGATGCTCCTTATAAGGTGTCATTACTTTTTGACTATCAGTGTGCACATTGCCAAAAAATACATTTTATGCTGAACGAGGCTGTGCGCCAGTATGAAGGTAAATTGGCTTTCGTATTATGTCCAACGCCTCTTGAAAATTGTTGTAATTCATACATTCCGGGCAATAAAAGTGCGTTCAAAAATTCATGCGAGCTGGCCAAAATCGGACTTGCAGTTTGGCGAGCCAATAGCGAAGCGTTCCCTTCGTTTGATAACTGGATGTTTACTTACGAAAGTGGTAATCGCTGGAACCCGCGAAGTCCGAAATCAACCAGAGCAAAAGCTATAGAGTTGCTTGGCCGTGAAAAGTTCAATGCTGCTTTATCCGACCCATGGCTTGAAGCGTATTTACAAAGTTGTGTTCATACTTTTGGCCAAACTATCCAGAATGGGAAAGCTGCTATTCCTAAAATGATTTATGACTCAAAGTGGATTATTCCGGAACCATACAATGCTGATGATCTGGTTTCTATTTTACAAAACAGCCTGAGGGTTCCGAATAAATAGAATGGAAAAATTAGGGCAAACTCTCCCTTTAACGCAAGAATCTAGCTAAAATTTTTCTCTTGTTTTGTTTAAGTATCAACTTACTTGCTGTTGTTTACGAGGAGCTGAATTTGCATGTGTATTGATAATCATTGATCTAAAAATATTTAACAATAAGTGAATTCAGGGCTGCGTTTTGCCAAATAGATCTTCAGGAAAGTGATAAAACAAGCGTTACAAGCTAGAAGGCATCCTTCTTATTGTGATTCTCTCGGTGATTAGTGTGGCAGATATATTTTCGTTGTTATGACCAAAACATTGAATTGACGGTTTCGGGAAAGAGGCTAAAAGGAGAAACAGTCCATCGGTCCAGTCTGTTGAATAAATCAAACACTTGGTTTTAGAAAAAAGGAACCAAAGCGTTATTCATAGCAAAATTAGTCAAAAGGATTACTCCTTCACTTTGGGACGACCTACTTACTTACCGATGAAGAGATGTTTAAATTATATGGAGCAGAGCAAGTCATCTCCCCATTCTTAAAAACTACCAAGGGTTCTGTTTAGTGACTACATAGAAAATTTGGCTAGTTAAGCCAAATAAAAAAAGGTGCTCAATCCATTGATTTTAAGCACCTTTAATTCAAATTAGTTTGTATTTGTGTACCCCGGACGGGATTCGAACCCATGACCTACTGCTTAGAAGGCAGTTGCTCTATCCAACTGAGCTACCGAGGCATCCTTAAAGCGGTTGCAAAGATATAAAAATATCAAAAAAAGCAATCACCCTAAAGCACTTTTTACTCCTTATAAAGTGCAGCTTGTTTTAAACAAGGTGAATGTTGTGTTTTCGGCACTGCTCGTACATTTCATTGGGCCAGATACTCGACTGAATTTCACCGATATGTGCTTTTCGAAGGAAATACATGCAAATACGAGACTGCCCTATTCCTCCTCCTATTGAAAGCGGAAATTCATTATTCAGTAAACGTTTGTGCCATAGTAAGTCTTTCCGATCCTCGTTAGCAGTCAACTTTAGCTGGTGAAGCAGAGCCTCCTTATCTACCCGAATTCCCATGGAAGATATTTCGAACGAGCTTTGCAGGGTGGGGTTCCAGATAACAATATCGCCATTCAAGCCCTTATATCCGGCTTTTGTTTCCGTCGACCAGTCGTCGTAGTCAGGGGCGCGTCCATCATGCTTTTCGCCACCGGGCAGTGAGCCTCCAATTCCGATAATGAATACGGCTCCATATTTTTCAGCTATCTCATTTTCGCGCTCCTTGGAGGTAAGTGTAGGATACTCGGCCTCCAGATCTTCGGCATGGATAAACGTAATTTCTTCGGGCAATATCGGCTTGATTTGAGGATAATGCTCATAGACAAAAAACTCGGTTCGCAATAAGACGGTATAGATTTTACGGACGACCTTTTTCAGAAAATCAAGATTTCTTTCTTCATCTGAAATCACACGTTCCCAATCCCATTGATCAACGTATAATGAATGGATGTTGGTCAGCTCTTCATCCGGGCGAATGGCGTTCATGTCGGTGTAAATCCCATAGCCCGGGTCAACATCTAAATCAGCCAATGTCATTCGCTTCCACTTGGCCAATGAATGCACAACTTCGGCAACCTGATCATTTAATTCTTTTACAGGGAAAGTAACCGGACGCTCTATACCATTTAAATCATCATTAATACCAGTTCCTTTCATAACAAAAAGAGGAGCGGTAATTCGACTCAACTTCAGCTCGGAAGACAGATCTTGCTGGAAAAAATCCTTCACTAACTTGATGGCCTTTTCTGTCTGTTTTAAGTCCAGATGAGACTTGTAGTTTTCTGGAAAATATAATTTCATATTGTACAAATTAGAACTGTCAGTCGACAGCAACAAATTCAATTAATAATTACTTCGTGCTAAAATTAGAAAGAATCTTTCAGTTTAATAAAAAACAGACCTCTAAATTGAAAATTCGAAAGAGATATAACCTTTTCGAGATTCACTCACCAATTCTGATTGTTCATCGGTAAAGTTGTTATTTTTGCTGCGTCATGAATATATTTAGACATCCAAATATTGCCAACCTCTACCTCATTAAATTCTCTAAATGGTTCAATTTGGTGATGCCTGTTGTGGTCATTTTTTATCAGGAGAATGGACTAAGCATGCAAGAAATTTTCTGGCTCAAATCCATTTATTCGGTTGCTATTGTAGCCATGGAAATTCCATCGGGTTATCTGGCTGATGTTTGGGGACGTAAAAAGACCTTGATTCTGGGAGCACTGTTAGGATCGGCAGGGTTTGCAATGTATAGTTTTTCGTTTGGATTTTGGGCTTTTGCCGTAGCTGAAATAGTTTTAGGCATTGGGCACAGCTTTGTTTCGGGAGCAGATACAGCCTTGCTTTATGACACCCTAAAGGTTTCGAAACGAGAGGACGAATACATGAAACAGGAAGGATGGATTACTTCGTCGGGGAACTTTGCTGAAGCCATTGCCGGAGTTAGTGGCGGATTATTAGCCACCATCAGCTTACGGATGCCCTTTTATTTTCAATTTGCTGTAGCGTCAGTTGCCATTCCGGCAGCGTTTCTTTTAAGAGAACCTCAAATACATGCTAATGCAATCGCTAAGAATTTTAGTGTCATTCTAAAAACCATTCGTCAAACTTTTCAACATCGCGAATTACGGTCAGCATTACTGGTTTCTTCATTTACCGGAACTGCATCGTTAACCTTCGCGTGGTTTGTTCAACCCTATTTTAAAGCGATAAATTTACCACTCCCGCTATTTGGGACGATGTGGACTTTACTGAACCTTTCGGTTGGGCTTTCATCCATGATATCGTATAAAGTAGAAAGCAAATTAGGGCAGCGAAAATCACTGCTATTAATTATCATCGGATTGTCAGTTGGATATTTACTCTCGGCCTGGCAAGTCAGTCTGGCCGGATTATCAATCCTGTTCTTCTTTTACCTCATTAGGGGCATTGCACATCCGATCCTTAAAAACTACATTAATGGCTATACGCAGTCCGAAGTGAGGGCTACCATCTTATCAATTCGAAATTTTGTAATCCGTATCAACTTTGCTGTGATTGGTCCTGCACTGGGGTATTTAACCGATCAGTTCAATTTATCAACAGCATTGTTTTGTGCCGGAGTAAGCTATTTGATAGTTACACTAATTGTTGCACTTCCTCTTCTTAAAAAGTAACATAGGAGAACAAATTACATACTCAGCTTTAACCCATCGTAAGCCAGATGCACATTGGCAGGCAGTTGTTGTTCCACATCCTCATGAAGTCCCATCAGGTGCGAAATATGCGTCAGGTAGGCTTGTTCCGGTTTTACTTCTTCAATTAAATTCAAGGCCTCTTCCAGATTGAAGTGGGAAATGTGCTTTTCAATTCGAAGTGCGTTAATCACCAGCACATCCAAATTCTGGAGTTTTTGCTTTTCTTCGTCTTCAATTCGATTAATATCGGTGAGGTAAGCCATTTTACCAATCCGAAAACCAAACACCGGGAGTTTATGATGATAGCCGCGAATTGGCATGACATCAATCGAATTCACCTTGAATGGTTTGTTTTCAACCAAATGTAGATTCATTTGCGGAATTCCCGGATACTTATTTTTTTCGAACACGTAATCGAAAACCCGCTTGATGGAGTTTTGAACCCGCTGCTCTGCATAAATATCAGTCGGATGTTTTTGCACCCAATTAAAAGCCCGGATGTCATCCAACCCAAAAATATGATCGGTATGCTCGTGGGTAATTAAAATAGCATCCAGCTTCTTCAATACAATTCGCAACATTTGCTGTCGAAAGTCAGGTCCTGCATCAATCACAATTTTCTGGCCGTCAGCCTCAATAAAAAGCGCCGACCTCAAGCGTTTATCTCTGGCATTAGTCGATTGGCATATCGCACAATCACATGCCACCACCGGAACTCCCTGCGAAGTCCCTGTTCCTAAAAATTCGATTTTTAAATTCAATGCTTTCTCCATGTACTTGCGCAAAACTACAAAAAATAGATTTTCTTATGTGGGGTGTTTAAATTAATTAATTTTGAAGAAAATTTGAACTATGGCAAGCTTGTATCTCATCCCAATTACTTTGGGCGATAGTGAACTCAATACCGTTATTCCTGAAAATCACAAGAAAATCATTCTTTCAATCTCTCATTTTATTGTAGAAAATATTCGTACGGCACGTCGTTTTCTTAAAAAAGTGGATCGGAATATTGACATTGATTCTCTTCTGTTTTACGAATTGAATAAGCACACGAATAAGAACCAACTTCACTCTTATTTAGACCCCATAAAACAAAACTTGTCGGTAGGAATCATGTCGGAAGCCGGATGCCCCGGCGTGGCCGACCCTGGAGCCGAGCTTGTGCGAATTGCCCATGAACAAAGTGTCCGCGTAGTTCCACTTGTTGGGCCATCATCCATTTTATTGGCTATGATGGCCTCTGGAATGAACGGACAGAATTTTGCATTTAACGGCTATCTGCCGATCAAAAAGGGAGAAAAAGCTACGCAAATTAAGCACCTCGAAAGTAGAATTTACAGTGAAAACCAAAGCCAGCTTTTTATTGAGGCTCCCTACCGAAATTTGCAGCTACTCGATGACTTACTGCAAAACTGCCAGCCACAAACCAAGTTATGCATTGCCTGTGATTTAACCTTGGAAACTGAATTCGTTAAAACGCAGAGTATTTCGAACTGGAAAAAATCGAAACCAGACATCCAGAAACGACCGGCAATATTTATTTTGGGGAAATAGGTTTTGTTTCGAACTAAGTTTCAACAAAAGAACAACTTAAATTCGTGTTCGAAATTTGGGGTGAAAATGCTTTTACCTAAACTATTCGCGAGTTGCTTTTTTGTCCAAAATCGCCCCTCCGTTACTTCATCCGAATGAAGATGGATTCCTTGAAAATCTGTGGTGACAAACACATAAACCAACTCACGTTCCAATTCGGATTCCCAAATGTATTGTTTGATTAGTTTTGCTGAGAATTCTTTTAAACCAATCTCTTCCCAGGCTTCCCGCTTTAAGGCAGTTTGCAAGTCCTCTCCAAACGAGATATGTCCACCAACGGCCGTATCCCATTTTCCGGGTTGCACCAGCTTATCTAAGGGGCGTTTTTGTAAGTAAATATCACCTTTACGGTTCAACACATGCAAATGCACAACGGGATGAAGCAATTTTTCGCCATTGTGACAAACCGAACGTGGAGCTTTGCCAAGTACTTTCCCCTGTTCATCTACTATGGGTAGCTGTTCTTCAGTTGAAAGCTGCTTCTGTTTTCTTTTCTGCTTTGCAAATTCAATAATAAACACCACCCCAAACAGGATATAAAACAAACCGCCACTTATAAATGCCCACGCCTCATTCGACATGTAAAACACCGCATAAAAAACTAGAGCTGTATGCGCCAGAAAAACAAAAAACATGAGCCTTAAACTCTGTCGCATTTTAGTCATCTGAGCCTCCGAGATCTCCATTTTTTTCATGTATCGGCGGCTCATCAGTTCAACTATATTAACCTTTGAAAAGGCAGATAAGGCTAAAACGGCGCAAAGGATGAGTTCTATCAGCGCAGGTTTTAATTTGAAAAAAATATCGTTATCCAGGAGAATTGAAATTCCTCCTAAAGCGATCAAGAGCAGCGTATCAAAAAGCACAAACCGATCAAAGCGTTTTTCCTTCACCCCAATCCAAGTCATTTCAACTACACCAATGATCAAGGCGGCTATTACCCCGGCTTTCGTTCCCCAAATTTCGTCAACAGCTATAAAAGCAAATAAGGGGATAAAGCCCGGTAGTAACTTCTTTAGAAGTTCGATTCGTTGGTTCTGCATCTAAAAATAAAACCCGCAAAAGCGGGTTTCAAAATTATTTAGTTTGTAGTATCACCTAATCTATAATGTTTATACACTTTAACATCAAAAATCAATGTTGAAAAGCGGGGAAGTCCAGAAGATGTTGTGGCTCCATATGCCAAATTTGAAGGAATAATTAAAGTAGCCTCACCCCCTTGCCTCATGTGGGTAAGCCCCTCACTGAGGCCTGTAATATCAAAACTTCCGACAATACCTTCTGCTGGTTCGTAAATACCTGTTGATCCAGCTGAATAGGCACTGTCAATAGTCATTCCTGAATAAAAAATCTTTACACGATCACCGACTTTTATTAAAGAATCACCTGTCCCTTTTACTTGCTCGATATAGTACAAGCCCGACTCGGTGGGCTCTGTGGTAATCCCATTAGCCTCAATATACTCATCGAGTGCAGCTAGTTCTTCTGCTCTTAATTTATCTAAATCGAGGCCACTATCTTTACATGAAACGGCTGCAACCAGCGCACAACCCAAAAGAGCAAAAAAGAAAAACAACTTTTTCATATGATTATAATTGTTTGTTTAAAAAGGTATCATATGTCACTCGCTTGATAATAACTCCTTTGATTGAAACCTATTTATCGAGCTTGTTTTATATGAAATTCCGATCTGTTTTATTCGTAAATGTCTTCTAATTTAATAATAAATGTCAAGGTGGTGTATGGTGGAATTGATCCATAACCAGTTGCACCGTATGCATAATCAGAGGGGATAACAAATACCCCTTCAGCTCCTTTATTCAAATGCATCAACGCATCATCGAATCCGGAAATCAATTTGTCTGGAGTGAATGTAAATTTCCAAATACTATCAGCATAATTATATGCTGATGCATCAAAAATCCTTCCGTTATCAGGTCTAAATCCTTGATAGTTAACCCCAATAGAATCTCCCGTTTGAACGAAATCTCCTTCTCCTTCTTTCGTAATTGAATAATAAACACCCAGGTCTGTCGTATCAAGATCATATCCTCTGTTCATCAACGTGTCTAAATACTCATCAAGCAAAGCATCTTCGCGAGCTGCAGTATAGTTAATTGGGTCTACAATCGGATCATCATCAAAGCATGAGTATGCACTTACAACAATAACAGCTAGCAATAAAAATTTTAAAAGCTTCATTTTTTTCATCTTTATGATTTTGTTTTAACTAATTTTTCCTGATAAACCGGAAGCAGTTTCCTGTATTTATCAAGGGTTTCAGTTAATGATGCATAAATCTCCCCTCCGGCTGCGTTGCAATGTCCTCCTCCATTAAAATTTTCTGAGGCAAACTCATTAACAGCAAATTCGCCCTTTGATCTAAAAGATGCTTTTACCATTCCGTCCTTTTCTGAAAAGAGAGTGCTAAAGTGAATTCCGCGAATCGACAAAGGATAATTCACAAAGCCTTCGCTATCTCCTTTTACAAAGTTAAATTTAGCTTGCGTTTCCTTGGTCAAATAAATAACTGCAGCATGGTATTCAGGGAAAACCTCCATACACTCGTTCAGGCAATATCCCAATAGTCGCATGCGATCGGCAGAATAATTATCAAATACCTGGCTATGAATATAATCCTGATCAATGCCAAATTTCAGTAATTCTCCTACAGTCTGAAACGTTTGCGGATCAGAAACATTGTAATCAAACGATCCGGTATCAGTCATTATGCCACAAAAAAGGCATTCGGCCGCACTCTTATTCATGTATTGTTGAAAATCGAGCGCCTTGATAACATGAAAGACCAACTCTGCTGTTGATGAGCATTCCGGGTGAGAGATGATAATATCAGCAAAATCCTGTGGGTACGGATGGTGATCGATTAATATCGTTGATTTTGAATAGTTCTCAACCAGTTCTTTCATCTTTCCAGTTCTTGAAAGATGATTGAAATCCAGGCAAATTAACATGTCCGAATCGTCCAAAAGCTGTTCAACTTTTTTAGGATCAGAGGAATAAAAAGTAACTGATTCATGATCGTCCATCCACTTAAAAAAATCAGCATATTCATTAACACAAACAACATTGACCTGTAAACCTGAGTTTTTTAAGATGTGTGCCATTCCTAAAGCTGACCCGATTGCATCTCCATCAGGGTTTACATGAGGTAAAATAACAACGCGTCGATTGGGCTCAACAATGAGCTCCTTAAAAGCGTTTATTAAATCTAATTTCAGTTCTTTCAAAATTCAAATATTTTAACCGGCTACAAATATAAAAATAATGCACCCGGTATTTAATTTTAGTTAATTAATTTTCTATTTTCGTTTGATTTATCAAACCTAACACAAATTACACAAAATGGCTGGAAAACGAACTCTTACCATCATCAAACCAGGCGCCGTTGAACGAAACCTGATTGGCCCCATCCTGGCAAAAGTTAATGAAGCAGGATTTGTCATTAAAGCGTTAAAGTACACCAAGTTAAAAAAAGAACAAGCAGGTGCTTTTTATGCGGTACATAAAGACAGGCCGTTCTATAAAGATTTAGTGAAATTTATGAGCTCTGCACCAATCGTTGTAGCTATTCTTGAAAAAGAAAATGCTGTTGAGGATTTCCGTGCTTTAATCGGAGCAACAGATCCTTTAGAAGCCGAAGAAGGTACTATTCGCAAAATATTTGCGGAATCGAAAACCCACAATGCTATTCATGGATCAGATAGCGATGAAAATGCAATTAAGGAAAGTGATTTTTTCTTTTCCCGAGTTGAACGATTTTCAATTTAACGAAAAATAATCTCTTTGATTATATCTTCGCCCGCTTGTTCATTCAAGCGGGCTTTTAATTGCTCTTTCATCATTACCAACTCACTTCGCAAAGCCGGAGAACTGCTTTTTACAAACAAGGTTCCATTGGTAATTCGCAACGACTCCGTGTATTTTGCAATCATCGGTCCAACCACTTTTTCCCACGAAGCAATCAAGTCAACTTCTGTCAGTTTTTTTCCAAGTCTGTTTTCCTCGATATAATCCTTTAATATGTCACTCAGTTTTTGTGTATTGCTCCGTCTCATTTTGTTACCTCGTTTACTGTTCCGTCGTTCACCTGAAAAATTTTAAAATCAGCCTCGATCTCCTCAATCATCTGATCTAAATGCTCCCGATTGGTATCGGTTATAAATATCTGTCCAAAATGATCGTCGGCCACTAATTTCACAATTTGCTCTACCCGATATTTATCCAGTTTATCGAAAATATCATCTAATAGAAGGATAGGGGTCATTCCCGATAAATCCTTGATAAAATCAAACTGAGCTAGCTTTAGGGCAACCAAATAGGTTTTCTTTTGTCCCTGCGAACCAATCTTTTTAATGGGATAATCTCCTAAATTGAAAAGAATATCATCTTTATGAATTCCAACCGAAGTATATTGTAACATGCGGTCTTTAGGTATCGACTCTTTTAACAGCCCGGCAAAGTCGTGGTTGTAAAGTTTCGATTCGTGTACCATCTCAATTCGTTCTTTCCCTGAAGAAATCAACTCATAATAATGCTGAAATATGGGCTGTAATTTTTGCAGATATTCCACCCTTTTTTCATGAATCAGTTTTCCGTAATGAACCATCTGGTCACTCCATACTTCAAGGCTTTCCTCACTATAAAAGCGATCGGCTGCAAATTGTTTCAACAGTTTATTGCGCTGTAATAATGCCCTGTTGTAACGAATCAAATTATCAAGATAAACCTGATCGTACTGTGAAATAATCGAATCAAGAAAACGCCTGCGTTCATCACTGCCTCCTAAAATCAGATTCATATCTGATGGCGTGACAATAATCAGCGGAAGCAAACCGATATGCTCCGATAATTTTTTGTACTCTTTCTTATTTCGTTTGAAATGTTTCTTTTGCCCCCGCTTCAGTCCACAATATATATTTTCTTCATTCTCCAGTCGATGGTACCTCCCGTGAATGACAAAAAAATCCTCATCGTGCATAATATTCAGCCCATCGATGGAGTTGATAAAACTCTTGCAAAACGATAAATAATAAATCGCATCCATCAAATTTGTTTTTCCAGCTCCATTATTACCGATAAAACAATTCAGATTGGCAGAAAACTTCAGATCTGCTTCCTCGAAATTTTTAAAATTAACCAGCGATAGATTTTTAATATACATGAAGAAAAATTCTTTAGGCGAAACAAAACTAAGAAAATAAAAAATGAAGCAGGAGGCATTTCGTTCTCTGTTGAAAAAATAATTCATTACTCCTGTATTTCGTGCCTGAATGCGGAATTCATTGGTTTTGGAAACGATAATAACAGCGACATGTTGATTAATATTAAATTTTATAAACCTTTCCTGCTCTTTATTTTATAAAAAAACATATTTTTGCGTCACAAAATTGGAATAATCTATTTAAAAGATGGCAAAAAATAAGGACACCAGAGAGCAAGACAGCTTTTCAGAAGTTGAAAGTACGTTGACAAAAACGGAGCAAATCATTGAAGACAACCAAAAAATTCTAGTAATTGTTGTTGGAGTGATTGTCGCAATTGTAGTCGCTTACCTTGGTTTTACAAAATTATATATTCAGCCTCGTGAATTAGACGCTCAAGAGCAAATGTTCATGGCAGAGCAGTATTTTGAAAAAGATTCTTTCAATCTGGCAATTAATGGAGATGGAAATTATCTTGGTTTTCTGGATATTATAGAGGATTACGGAATGACCGACGCTGGCAACCTTTCTAATTATTACGCAGGAATCTCGTATTTGAAATTAGGAGAATATGAAGCAGCGCTGGACTATTTGAACGAGTTTGATACGGATGATCTGTTGTTAGTTCCGGTTACCGAAGGAGCAAAAGGCGATGCCTATCTCGAACTTGGTGAATCAGACAAAGCGCTGTCGGCCTATAAAAATGCGTACAAAGCTTCAGAAAACGAATTCACCACGCCTATTTACATGATGAAAGCAGCTAACTTATTGGAAGAAGAAGGGAATTTGGACGATGCGTTAGATATTTATCAAACTATAAAGGAAGAGTATCCAACGTCAAATGAAGGACGAAGCGTTGCAAAATACATCGCTCGCGTAGAAATTAAGCAGAATAAATAATTTCAATGAATATATTTCTGAAAATCCCCTCATAGCAGGGGATTTTTTATTTTTGTAGAAAAATTAAAGGTATGGCAACAAAAAATTTATCAGCATACGACATCAAATCTGTTCCTTCGGCAAAAGGTTATAAAGTTGGAATTGTAGTCGCTGAATGGAATTATGAAATTACAGGTGCTCTTGCACAGGGAGCTATTGACACTTTAAAGAAGCATGATGTTGCAGACGATGACATCCAGATTAAGCATGTGCCGGGAACTTTTGAGCTTCCGCTTGGGGGGCAGTTTTTTGCTGAGTACAGCGATGTGGATGCAATCATACTGATTGGTTGTGTTATTCAGGGAGATACTCGTCATTTCGATTTTATTTGCAATGGCGTAACTGCTGGAACAACTGATTTAAACCTAAAATACAATAAGCCCTTTATTTTTGGGGTTTTAACCACCAACAACGAACAGCAGGCTTTGGATCGTGCCGGCGGCAAATTAGGCAACAAAGGCGACGAAGCTGCAATTACAGCAATTAAGATGATTGCACTTCAAAAGGAAATGAAAGCATAAAAAAAAGGGGATTTGGTTGATCCCCTTTTCATTTCCTACTAACTAAAACTAAACCCCTATTCAACTATTCTATTTTCCTGGTCTAACATTGCCTCCTCGTTGATCGGGCGAACGTCTTTTCTTCATTCGCTCTTCTCGTTGTTTCTGCATTTCATCAAACTTTTCAGCTTGCTCCGCATTCAGCATACTTCGAATTTCGACATTTCTGTTTTTCATCGTTTCGCGCATTTTAGGAAATAAAGCCTTGCGAGCGTCCTCGTCAGTAGCATTTTTCATGTCCTCACGCATCTTTTCCGATTTCGCCTGATACTTTTTGTTGATCTCGTGCAGCTTGTCTTGTTGAGCTGCATCAAGCCCAAGTTGCTCCACCATTCTCTTTTCCATTTCTTCAGGACTCCTACGTTGACCCTGTCCTGGCTGTGCATAGCTAAATCCGACAACAGTAATCAATAAAACAACCAATAATTGTATTCGTTTCATTGGGATATTTTTAAATGTTTAGTTCTATTGACTCTTAAAAACTCATTTCGTTTAATCGCCCCATTTTCTTTCATGAAAGATTCCACTATTTTTACCCAAAAGATAGAACTATGCAAGCAATGATTTTTGCAGCCGGGCTAGGAACACGGCTTCAGCCACTTACGAACGACAAGCCCAAAGCACTGGTGAAAATTAATGGAGAAACTCTACTTGAACGATGCATCGTGAATTTGCAAAAGCATGGAATAAAAAAAATCATTGTCAACGTTCATCATTTTTCTGAGCAAATTGTCGCCTTGCTTCAGGAAAGGACTTTTTCAGGTTTAGACATCCAGATTTCAGATGAAAGCGAGATGCTTTTAGATACCGGTGGAGGTGTTTTAAATGCTGCTCCGTTGTTTGATAAAAAACAGCCTGTTTTATTACTGAACGTTGATGTGCTGACAAACCTTTCTTTTCAAGAACTACGATCTTACCATCAGCGAAAAAAGGCACTTGCAACTTTGGTTGTTCGCAGGCGTGACACCTCGCGTTATTTGCTTTTCGACGACAATCGACAACTAACGGGATGGAAGAACTACAAAACGGGTGAAACAAAGATTTCGAAGCCCGATGAATTTGAACAGTCAACCCCTTATGCTTTTAGCGGTATTCAGATTATTCAGCCCGAATTATTGCACCTAATCGAAGAGAAGGGCAAGTTTTCAATTATCGATTTATACTTGCGTCTGGCAAAAGCGAATTCGATTAAAGCATTTGTTGATGACCAATCAATATGGATGGATTTAGGTAAGTATGAACAAATGAACGAAGCCGAACAACTGGTCAAACAGCTGGATTTAGAATAAAAAATGGCGAAGCACATCGGTACTTCACCATTCAATATCTAATGCTTTGATAAACTATTCTTTGGGTTTGAAAACCACATCAATTAAATCTGCTCCTTCGAAGAAAGAAGCAGCAAACTTCTGAATATCTTGTTTGGTCATTTCATTCAGTAGCTCCTCGTAATTAGCGGGGACAGCCGAGTTAATGCCAGAATAATAGTAGTTGTATAATGAATTCATCCAGAAACTATTGTGCTCTAAAGATTGCTGGCGATCTTTCAACAAATTTGAAACGGTCTTATTAAAGTCGACATCCGTTGGGCCTTCTGCAATAATTTTGTTGATTTCCTGATAAATCAACGATTTGAGCTTTTCTGTTCTGCTTGGATCACAATCAAACATGATTTTAATCTGAGCCCGTTCAATCGGATATTTGCTCAATCCACTTCCAACACGAACGCCATAAGTTCCACCTTCATCTTCACGCACCGACTCGGTATAACGTAAATCAAGAATACCTTTGAGTACCTTCATCGCCAGAATGTTTTCCTGATTGTATTCGACATCATTCACATAGGTCACATTTACATTGGCTTTGGGAGTTTCAAAAGCAATCGGAATAACTTTATCGGTTTTTCCTTCCGGTGCTCTCACTCCTCGATCAACCCAGTTTTCTTCACGATCATTATCGGTTAATGATCCGAGGTATTTCGTTGCCAATTCCTTCACGACTTCCTGATCAATATTACCGACAATAAAGAAGGTGAAATCTCCGGCATCCTGAATACGGTCTTTATAAATCGATTCGATTTCTTTAAAATCTACATCATTTAAATATTTAGGATCCATCGTTCTTACACGTGGATGATAATCTGACAAGATATAGGTCAAAGAATCCTGCATAATTTTCTGCGGATTTTTAGCCATGTTCGAGATGTAGGCCACATAACGAGACATCAATGCATTATGCGCTTCTTCATCAAACCGCGGTTTTTCGAAATACAAATAAACAAGTTGTAGCAGTGTCTCAAAATCCTTTGGAGTACTTGAACCATTAAATCCTTCTGTCAATGAAGAAAAAGTTGGTGACACTTCAACCTTTTTACCTGTTAGCATTTTTTGCAAGGTGATTGCATCAAAATCTCCAACCCCATAAGCACTAACAAAAGTCTGTGCCATTCCTGCTGAAGGCACCATGTCATTTTCAACTTTCGAAGTTCCTCCATCGCTGTATGCCATGAGAGAAACGGCATCTTTTTCATAATCGGCATGGCGGAAAATGACCTTTACATTATTTGCCAGCGTCCATTCAACGGCATCAAAAGCATCTAGTTTCTTGGTCTTGACAATTTCAGAACCCGTCAAGTCTTCGTCGATAAGAGAAGCGTCGCCAGCAGCATCAACATAAGGCTCAATCTCCATTGATTCGACTTTTGTAATAATGCTTTTTGCTTCAGCTTCTGTTAAGTGTTCCGCATCGGTTGGACCTGTTATAACAATGGTTCTGTTATCGTCTTTTATCCACTCTTTGGCTTTTTGTGAAACCTCTTCAGCCGTTATCGTTGGAAGTATCTGGTTGGCAAATTCATACTCAACATCAATCCCCGGAGCAGGAGTCATTGTCAAATAATACTCGGCGTACTCGCGCGCGTAACTATCATTACTAATTTTATCTTTCTGTTTGTAGTGGCTTTCCAGTTCGGTTAAAAAATTGGTTTTGGCTCGCTCCAATTCACTCTCAGCAAACCCATAACGTTTGATACGCTCGGTTTCCGTCATAATGGCCTCCAGCGCTTTTGCTTCATTATTTGGGTTGGCTGTTGCCGTAATACTGTAGGCATCGTACCCCCGCACAAAGCCTGACATATTCGTTGATCCCATTATAAAAGGCGGCTCCCCTTTTTGCAACAGTTCCTGAATACGCATGCGAGTCATCGAATTGTAAAGGCTTTGAATGTAATGATTCTTTAAGTCTTCGTAGGTTTTTGGCTTTCCATCTTTATTTTCTTCAAGAATAAAAATAGAAATATTAGATTGAGTTGCTTCATCATCTGTTGCAACTACAAAATAAGTTTCATCGTGTGATGGAATCTTGAACGTTGGACGTTCTTCGGCATCCTTTACTGCTGGTATTGGAGAAAAAATCTCTTTCACTTTTTGCTCAACCAGTTCTGTATCGATGTCTCCCACAATCGCAATAGCTTGCAAATCGGTTCTGTACCAATCATGATAAAAATCCCTTAATGTTTTAGGTTCATGATAGCGAATAACAGTTGTGTCACCAATTATATCGCGTACAGCCCATTTCGATCCTTTAAATAAAACAGGAAACCATTGATCGCGAAGTCTAAAACTCGCGTTTCTTCGCGTTCGCCACTCTTCAGTTATCACGCCTCTTTCGGCATCAATTTCTTCATCAGTCAGCAATAAATAATTTGACCAATCATGAAGAATAAGCAAACAAGTATCAACTAATCCATCATGATTTGTTGGTACATCGCTCAAGTTATAAACCGTTTGATTAAATGCTGTGTAGGCGTTAATGTTACGCCCAAAAGCAACGCCATGGTTTTGCAAGGTATTTAAAATGCCTTTTCCTTCGAAGTTTTCAGTACCATTGAAAGCCATGTGCTCTAAAAAATGCGCCAGACCATTTTGGTCATCATTTTCCAAAAGAGCTCCCACATTTTGGATCATATAAAAGCTAGCTCGATCCTTGGGTTCTTCGTTGTGACGAATGTAGTAAGTCATCCCATTCTCGAGGACTCCTGTTTTTACATTCGGATCAAGTGGCACTTGATCTGTCGATTTAAACTCAGACTGTGCCAACACTGGTAGTGCTATAAACAGTAGTAAAATGCTTTTTAATCTTCTCATTTCTTATTATTTATTTTGAAAATAGATGCTCTTGATTACGAAAATACAATTAATTATCATAACAAATTTCAAAATTGTTGAATTTGTCCGTCTTCAAAGAATAAGTATTAAGCTCTGCCGCAAATTACACGTTGAAATATTAAATTTTTGACTGGATTTCTATATGGGGCACAAATCCAGTTGAAAGTATAAAAGCCATTGTTTTTATATTTTGGTGGCTCAGAGAAAGAGAAGAGGGAAGTAAAAGAACTTAACTCCCTGGATATTAGATTCTTTTGAATTTGTTTTTTTTCGAAAAAGTGGTGACTAATTCTAGCGCTAACGTCGAAAAATTGGTTGTGGCTTTTCCAATGAACATTACTCGCGGTCATTTCCTATCTTTTAAGTATTGGCTTATTCAACTTCCTTAGGTCACGCTTAATAATTGAGGAAAAACTAATGAAAAATGGTGAGTGAATGCCTTTGGCCGCTTCTATAAAGCGTGGGTACTATTGTAAAATTTCCACACTAATGAGGTGCTAAGTCTACAATCAATGTCGTATAATGTTGTGATAGTTAGTTGATTGCTGGGTTTGGTACCAGTTTTGGCAAATGATATGATGATTTTCAATCACACAAAAAATAAGAGTTACTAGTGTGATTGAAAAAACGGAGGCATAGCTTATGCAGTAACGGGTTCAAGGATAAGTTTTAATCGCTATAAATTAGAAACATATTGAATATTTAAACATGAATACAATGAAGATTCTTAAACTGGCTTTAGTGTCCCTGTTGGTTGCCGGATTTATAGTTTCGTGCAATCAGTCGGCAAGGAACAATCGTAATGAAAGTAGTGGGATTGATTCAATGGAAGTTATGGGGATCAACAACGCCCGCCATGATGAAATCCATGGTATGACGCAGAGAGAAATGGAACTAGTACGCATGCGTCTCGATAGTTTGGATGAAAATGATCCTGATTTCAATATGAAGTTAAATCAGGAATTGGATCGGTTTAATGCTGACATGGATAGCATAAACGCTCATTTAACTAAGAATAATGTTGGATCGAATGATGATTTAAGAAGCCGGTACGATTCGGTGCGTATTAAAAGTGATGCGTTAAAAAACAAATTGGAAAGGTGGACCGACAAAACTGGCGAAAACCTCGAAGAGCTGGAAGATGAAATAAAAACGGAGTTCAGGGAACTTAAAGAATTTTTGAAAAACGATAAAAATTAAAACATGAAAGCAAAAAAAATTACTGAAGCATTGGTTGATCATCACAATGAAATGCGAAAACTGGTTAAAGAAATAAAAAAAGATGCCAGTAAATTTATCTTCTTAAAAAAACACCTCGACATCCATCATGAATTGGAGGAAGATCTGTTGTTGAGTAAATTACACTCCAAGAAAGATATAAAAGACGAATCGCTCGAATCGCAGGAAGAGCATGTTATTTTAAATCAGGCACTGCTTGGCCTTGCTGATTTTCCGAAAGACAACCAACGCTGGATGATTAAATTTAAGGTTTTTGATGAAATACTCGATCACCATTTGGAAGAAGAGGAAGAAAACTTGTTTCCTGAAGCTGAAAAAGCTTTGAGCGAAAAGGAGCTAACCGATTTGGGAGCTCAATTTATTGAACTGAAAAAGCAGCGACTTTCAGCTGTATTGGAAACCAAACCAGCAAAAGAACTGGAAAAACCGAAGGCTAAAAAGTAAAGGTTGATAAAAGTCTGCTTACTGCTGCGTCTGTTTTATTTGCTGCGGTTTTTATTCCCGCTGGCAAAAAAAAGTTGCTCCACATTGATAGGAGAGCAGAAAGCAGTTGAATTTATAATTTATAACAGAGGCATTTCAACATTGCAAAGCCATTGTTGTGGAGGTGGGGAGTCGATTTGTTGATGGAAATTGATGGGGTCACTTCAGTCAAAAAAAGAAGAAATGAAGCCCGGTGTTTTTACCGATGCCTCTCACGGTGAGTTTGTAAAAGCGATCGCACAATACAGGTTCTGGGAACGTGAAAAGAAAATGAAAGCTGAAACAATCGATTTGCGAAATCTTGCAAATTTTAAGCATAAACATATTTGACAAAGAGTCTATAAATCAAGCTGTTTGAAAAATTTAATCTGCAATATCTTGAAGCGTTAAAGTCTAATTGATTGAAAATGTTTAACTTACAACGAAGCGCTATTGAAATTTGATGTCGTTTTAAAGTGAATAAATCCAATTAAAAATAAAGGTGAGAATAACATTTTTTTTATATTTGCAACGCTTAAAAACAGAAACGCCAGGTTGATTAAGTTACAATCTGTTCAGGTTCCATTTTTAATGCCCAGATGGTGAAATTGGTAGACACGCCAGCTTGAGGGGCTGGTGACCGATTATGGTCGTGCAAGTTCGAGTCTTGTTCTGGGCACAATTAGAGATTCAAATTAAATCAAAAGCGCTTAAATCATTGAATTTAAGCGCTTTTTATTTGAGGGGTCCAATCAAAAAATGGTCTCGAAAAACATATAAAACGCGACAAAATCGAGACCAAGCACCAAATATTTTTTCTGGTCGCGGCAAATCACGCAACGAATTGATTCAATATATTTTATTTGACTCGTATTGACTCATTTTGCCGCTTTTCAAAAAAGTCAAAATGAGGTATTTTAGTTAGTCCACTGGACTTAATTTTTGATTTTTTATTGTTGCACCATGAAAATTAGTATCAACTTTTTATTGAGAAAAAGCAGAAAATCACCAGATGGCCGATCATGGATCAAATGAACTTTGTAGGGGGATGTGAAAAATTATGATCTTTGTTCTGCACAAAACATTAACCAATGGCAGAACAAGAATCACAATATCGGAAGTTAATCCGGTTACTATTACTTGACCATCTCCCGTTTTTTCAGATCACTCATAGTGGAAGGCTTAATTGCAGCTGACTTGAGGGGTCGCCAAGGCCAGGAAGAAAGGCTCTGGGTTTGACATGTGCCAGCAATATTTTTAATATTTTGCTGATCTTGTAATAGATAAAATTATACAGTTCATAGATTTTCTCCTTGTTCAGGGTTTTTACTCCGCTTTCAAGTAACAGTTTGATATGCAGAGATGCAAGCTCACGGTACACCATCGACATGGTTATGGTCAAAATGGCCAGCATACTTTGCAGGCCCTCAAATGTTTTGATTTGAATATCTTCCAAATGATAGCAATCTTTTACGTGTCGATGGTACTCTTCAATTTTCCAGCGCAGGCCATAGCCTTTGAACGTTTCTTCTATCACTTTGGTGATCGCATCCTGTGGCGTTTTTGTAAGCAGTCAGCAATAACCCCCGCCTTCCCTTTTGGTGACCACCAGCCACAGATCAACGAGTTCTTTACCGGCTTTGTACTGCACCTTGACCGCCCCACATTGAAAATACTGTCTGATCCTTTTGCTCTTTCTTACTTTCATCGCCGATAGTTTCACGAACAGGGGGAGTTTTTTAGAAATCGCATTCACGCTCGTTTCCTTCCCTTTGTACAACAGTTTGGTGGTTTTCTTTAACCGTAAGATGAATACTTTTGTCATAAAGCTGGTTGTTTGTGTTGTTATTGTTTTTTGTCAATTACAAAAATAACATTTTAACCAGCTTTCTTCATCTTTAAAAACTTCTGAATCCCCCGAAAATACTCACTCTATAGAACTATTCCTTCCATTTTTTGGGAGATGGTCAATTGTTGTTAGTATATACAATTTAAATATTTCAGAACTTGAAAGAAAAAATGTATTAATTGAAGATTCAGCTTTGAGAATTTCAAATATCCATCAAAAGATTGGGATTATTGGATTAACTATTCTGGCAATTTTTGTAGTTTTGATTCCTCTTTTTATAATTAATCCTATTAATAAGCTGTCAAATAGAATGATAACTTTTTACAAAACTAATTTTAATAAGGACATTGAAATAGAAGCTAACCATGAATTGGAAAAGTTGGAAGAAATTTTTGAAAAAATAGTTATGGAAGCTAAGTCAGGACAAAAGGAAACAATGTAATTTTATTATGACTGGCATTATCAATCACAGGATTGTACTAAAAATACTCAGCAAAAATCTTTATATCATTTCATTTGCACTTATTAGTTGTAGTGGCGTTGCAGTTATTTACGCTGAATCGTTCATGCCGTTTATATGGACATCACTTATAGCTCTTATTGCGGCTATTTCATTTTCCTTACTTTCAAAAAATCAAAAAGAGGATACCGAATTGGGAAAAAGAGAGGCTTATCTTGCGGTGACTATTTCGTGGACTGTGATTGGCTTAATTGGTAGTTTTCCTTATCTTTTTTCAAATTCTATCCCATCTTTTAACAATGCGCTGTTTGAATCTGTTTCCGGTTTTACAACTACCGGGTCATCCATTCTTACTGATATAGAAAGCCTGCCAAAATCCATTTTGTTCTGGCGTAGCTTAACACATTGGATTGGAGGCATTGGCATAATTGTATTATTTATAATTGTAATGCCAGCCCTTCAAATCGGAGGGTATAATTTATTTACACTCGAATCTTCTTTACAGGAGAAAATAAAACCAAAGATAAAGTCGGTCGGATATCGTCTGCTTGTAATTTATTTGCTATTAACTTTTTCTGAAGTAGTACTTTTACTTATAGGAAAAATGAATTTATACGAAAGCGTTTGCCATGCCTTCGGGACAATAGCCACTGGTGGATTTTCCCCAAAAAACACAAGCATAGCAGGCTATTCTCCATACATCCAGTATGTAATTATGGTGTTTATGCTTTTAGCCGGAACAAATTTTGTTATCCATTATTACCTTTTAAAAAGAAAATTTGAGAATGTAAAACAAAATGATGAGGTTAAGTTTTACTTTGGTATTATCGGAATCATTGGCTTAATTCTGACTTTCTCTATTTTTTACTACATGGACAAACCTTTAGAAGAATCGTTCAGGGAAGGTTTTTTCCAACTTATTTCTATTGTTACCTGTACTGGTTATGCAACAGCCGATTATTTACAGTGGCCCGTTTTTGCCTGGGTCATTATTTTCTGCTCTATGCTTCTGGGTGGGAGTACAGGGTCTACTGCAGGAGGTATTAAAATTGCCAGGCACGTTGTCCTTTTTAGAAATATAAAACGCCATTCCCGACAATTATTATCTAAACATGCTGTAATTCCAGTTCGATTGAATGGGAAATCAATTAATGAGGACACCAATGGTTCAATAATTACATTTATCTCCATATACTTTATCGTTTTTTGTATTGGTACAGTTTTAATGGCACTGACAGGAGTGGATGCGAAAACTGCATCGAGTTCAGTTGCTACGTGTATGGCTGGAATAGGCCCGGGAATAGGAACGGTTGGCCCAGCCAGTAATTTTGCTCATCTACCGGAAATTAGCAAAGTAATTCTGACTTTTTTAATGTTGGTTGGCAGATTGGAAATATATACGGTAATAATGATTTTCACCCGAAGTTTTTGGAGTGAATAATTTTTTAAAATTATTTTATTCTCCAAACCGATATCCAATACCTGATTCAGTGATTAGCAATGCTGGTTTTGAAGGGGTGTCCTCAATTTTTTTCCTTAACTGGGCAACGAATACACGCAGGTACTGTGTCTGTTCAACGTATCCATATCCCCATACTTCTTTAAGGATGTACTGGTGGGTAAGTACGCGTCCCTGGTTTTTGGCCAGCAGACTTAACAGTGAAAATTCGGTGGAAGTAAGTTTTAATATTTCATTATTTTTTCTGACAACATGGTTAACCATGCCGATACTTAACGAACCAAACTCTAGAATTTCAGCATTTGTTTTATTTTCACTTAATCGTATTGCTGCCCGTATCCTGGCCAGTAGTTCTCCGCTCCTGAAAGGTTTTGTCAGATAATCATTTGCCCCGTTGTCCAATGCCATAATAATATCTTCTTCCGAACTGCGTACCGACAACACAATCACAGGTTTTAAAAACCACTCCCTTAGTGTTTTTAAAATCTCCTGCCCATCAATATCTGGTAAGCCCAGGTCAAGGATAATTAATGAAGGATGCTGTGTTGCCGCATCTACTAATCCCTCCCTGCCACTTGCAGAATGAATTACTTTATAGCCATTTGCCGATAGTGTTATTTCAAGCAGGCGGCGGATTTGTGTTTCATCATCGATAATCAATATGGTTTCATTTTCATTCATGATTCTCAAGTTGCAAATTATTTATTTTGGGGTCTCCTGTTCGTATTTTAATAGTGAATTTTGCCCCCCCGTCCTTTCTATTTCCAACGGTTACCGAACCTTTATGTGCCTCGATAAAACCTTTTACGATAGACAAGCC
>Ga0163223_100135_pt1 | contig 26599 bp, 26 predicted proteins | sample MSEWel2016_02_17_2_FD_113147 | JGI IMG/M metagenome (GOLD analysis project Ga0163223, IMG submission 113147) | Subsurface microbial communities from deep shales in West Virginia, USA - MSEEL Well Study Marcellus 5H_2016_02_17 ...
CATTAAGACAAAAGAAGAAATTCAAAAGTACAGGTTCCTGAATAAATTTATAAATGAAAAAGATATCCAAAGAAGATATGAAGAGCTTTTCTGGGAAATTGAAGACCATAAGTTTAACCTTAAAGGAAGGGATGTTGGAAGTGTAAATATTGGTTATCTTATTGACCTTAACACAGAATATACCTTGGAGCAATTAGAGGTAATAAAAGATAAACTATATGAGATTTTTCCAGAGGAAAAAGAAAGCTTTACGGAAATTCAAAATGTATTATTGCAATACGGGGAGTTTTGGCATCGTGTTTCTCCATGGTATTATTTTAATTTTCAATTTGATAACTGGTATAAGATAATTCGAGATAGAGACCACTATAATAAACACACAAGGAACGTTTTTAAAAGATTCTTTGACGACTTTACCAAATATGAAGGTACATTACAAGATTTTATAAGAGAAAAAGAACACTCTAAAATCGAAAAAAGCGATTGCAAAGAATTGTACCAAAAATTATTGTGGTATAATGAACAACTTCATAATAAAATGTGGTCTCAGGGTAATTATATTGCAATTTCTAATGGTATAGAAGCTAATGCACTACCGGATTATCAGGATTATGATAAAGTCTTTCAGAGTACTTTTATTATCTACAATACAAAGGGTAATTTGAAGGGTGGTAGCCCTAAAGAATTAAGTGCTTTATTATAATATCCTTAATTTCAGTAGTCAAGCTACCCAATTTCTGCTATTTTTAATAATGCTTAGGGTTGTTAATTCAATCATTTTTTAAAGTATTCTTTTAAATTTCAAATACTAATCAGAAAATAATATCTTTACATTGCTATCCATCAAGGGTATAATTAAACAATTATGCCCGATATACTTAAATTCTATCAACCAATAAGCCTAAACAATAGGCTTATTGCTGTTTGTACCCTGCAATATAACCGAACATCCTCGGTTTTTCGTGCCATTACCGGCAAAGTACCTCAATACATTTTAAATTTTCCAAAAAGCCTGCGCATTCAGGGAAGATATACCCTTCAAAACCGGGTATGTCCTCAAAAACATTTGCAATATACTCCCGAAGTAGTCAAAAGCAATTCAAATATCCCCAAAAGCCCTGAAAAGGACGGAAAAGCAGTAGCAAAGCACTTGCGATCCTTGCATTTTCACACCTTTTCAGGGCTTATTATGTTGTATTCACCACTTAATTCATCTGTATATGACTTTTCGTAGAACCATTTTGAAGCAGGATCTGGTTAAAAAGCTGTACCCGGACTGCAAATCGTTAAGTGCAGCCTTGCAGCAATTAAGACGTGACATTGAAATTTGTCCGGAATTAAAAGAAAAAATTGCCCGAGCTGGCCAAACCAGACGGCATTATTACAATAGACAGCAACTCCTCATAATTCTTGAACACTTTTGTATCACACTCGATGAATTTGAACTACTATGAACTATTTTTTTGAAGGTATTACCGATTTAGAACAAGCGAAACTGCGTTACCGGGAAGTGGCAAAACAACTTCATCCGGACAAAGGTGGGACAGCCATGGAATTTCAAAAAATGCAGGAAGAATATAAATCCTTGCTTTTAAGGTTGCAACAAAACCAGAATTCAGTTACCAGTAAGAACCCATCCCCCGAAACCGAACTTTTATCGGAATTAGGTAAATTGGCCACGGTGCTCATTGAAAAACAAGTGCCGCAGGAATATCTGAAACAGCGAATTACCAGAAGCCAGTCCCCAATGGAGCAACGGATTTTTTCAGGATTAATTTCATTTTTGGATAAGCTGGTTTGACCAAGAGTTTATTAAGCATTCATTTCGTCACAAATAGTTGCTAAAAATGTGACGAAGGAATAACTCAAATGAGACCATAGAAAGGAATGTCAGCACCCACAGCATAATTTAAAAAAAAGCGAATCAGTAATACCTCTGGTTCGCTTTTTTTACGCTCTTATCCCGACAAATTTCTACAAAAACCTTCAAATAACTACATCTGACTACAAACAGCCACACCACAGCCTAACCCTAACCCTAAGTTTGTTTTCACTATGGAAGCAAACACAAAAAAGATACTAGGCACACTCACGGTTGCAGCAGCCATCGGCGGAGGCTTTTACCTTTTTACTAAGGGAAAAAAGCTTCTGGCCGGGGCCAAAATGAATTTCGCCCTCCTGGGTTTCCGCATTCATAAGCTGACGTTGCAGGAAGTCCGATTTGCCGTCAAGTTGCGTTGCTACAATCCCACAAACGCCCCCATCACACTAGCCATTCATCAGGTGGTAGCCAAATACAAAGGCTCAGCCATCGCTTATTCCACTCCCAACATTAAAGCATTGACCGTTGAAGCCGGCAAAACCCGGGAAGTGGAAATTACTTTTCAGGTGCCTTTCCTGAATTTGATTGGCAAGGGCCTTTCCATGGCCATACTTCAAAACGCAGAGCAGTTCAAAGCCGATTTGAGCTTCACACTTACTCTTAACATTAACGGGGAAACCATCACCACCACGCAAAACTTAACTGACGAAAATATGAACGGATTAGCATCGGGACAACTCGGTATTGTCTCCGGCCCACGTAATACCAAAGACGGACGACAGTTCAATCAACTGATAAAAAAAGCCTCCGGCACAGATAAATTTATCAAAAACGGCAATGTACTGGAGACGGTGGAAAACTGCATCAATATTGTGGCTGACCATTACCGGGAAGTAGAGGAACTGGCCAAGCATCTGCAGGCCGATTCGGTAAAAAATACCTGTCGAAACATCTTTAATTTTGCCTATACCTACCTGCAATACCAAAAGGATGAAGACGGAACCGAACAGCTCCGCACCCCGGCCCGTAGCTGGCAAGACGGACAGATCAGGTTCAAGCAACAGGGCAATAGTAACGCCGGCATTGATTGTGACGATTACAGCATCTTTTGTGGCTCTTTGCTCAAGTGTCTGGGTATTCCTTTCCGGTTCCGTATTACCAAATACGATGGTAAAAGCTACTTCCAGCATATTTATGTGTTTGTTCCGGCCAAAGGTGACAGCGAAGATGAGATCATTATCGACCCGGTTCTATCCAAATTTGACTACCAAAAACCATACAGCTTCGAGCAATCCAACTTTAATATGTCAGCGCTTGAAATGGTGGGCGGTGTCAGAGGCATTGACGGACTGACCGGTACGCTGGGGTTAGGGTTACCCATTTACGCATTATCCGGATTGGACATGGCTGGTGGACGCACGCCGGATGCCGACCACAGCGAAATGATGGCCATTGTCTCAGGACTGGACTTTGAAGATGCCATCAATGGTTTGGGCAATGCCGAGGATGCCACACTGAGCTACCTGAAACGCACGCGGGATTTCCTTTTGAAAAACAAGGAGAACAAAAACAAGATGGCCCATATCCAGAACCCCGATCAGTTCATCAGTATGCTCAATCAGGCCATTAAGTTCTGGCATACGCCCCAGCGGGATAAAGTGCTGGATAAACTCTCCACCATTGAGGACAAACTGGTCAAAAGTGGCTTAATCCAATACGATGCGGAAGCTATGCAGGGATTGGCGGAATTGGATGATTTGGATGCTGAGATTGACGGACTGGAAGGCCAAAGAGGACTGGGCGGTTTTTTCAAATCCCTCAAACGCATTGGCAAAAAGATCGGCAAAGGCATTAAAAAGGGGGTCAAAAAAGCCGGTAAGATCGCCAAGAAAGCTGTAAAGGCAGTTGTGCGTTTCAATCCTTTGTCCATTGCCATACGTAATGGCCTGTTGGCCGGTCTTCGACTGAATATGTTCGGTCTTGCCAAGAAACTGCAATACGCTTATCTGCCCGATCATCTGGCCGCCAAACACAACATCGATCCAAAGAAACTGGCTGATTTAAAGAAACGCTATACCAAGGTTAAAAAGCTCTTTAATGGTTTGCAGGGCAGAGAAAAGAATCTTCGCTCAGCGATTTTGAAAGGTGCCAAACAGAAAAGTCCGGACTTTTCCTTAAAAGGGGCTGAAGGCATCATAGCCGGATTGGAAGGGCTGGAAGCCATAGGCGAATTGGGCGAACTGGGCACTATGGGAGCCGTGGCCACCGCAGCATCGGTAGGCGCAGCATCTGGGGTGCTGGCTAAAATCAAAAACTGGCTCAAACCGGTGGGCAATCTCTTTAAAAAGGTTAAAGAGAAAATAGCCCCTCGCAAACAACAAGCCGCCAATTCCCAAACCACGGTGGATTACAGTCAGGATATGACGCAATCCCAAACGCCATTCCCAGCACAATCCCAAATGCAACCCGGAGCGCAATACCAAACACAATCCCTAACCCCTGCGTCCACATCAGTGATTCCGACCAAGAGCATCTCCAAAGGAGCCAAAATAGGCATCGGTTTGGGACTTGCCGCACTCATCGGAACAGGTACCTACCTGATGCTGCGACCAACCGGTAGTAAGCCTAAAACCACTACCAAGCGAAAGCAGTCTTCCGAAAAGAAATCCCTTGGGAAAATCGAACTCATTTAATTCCAGAACTTAAATTTTAATCAAATGGCAGTAAGAAAAAAGACTTCCAGAACCCCGGCGACCTTGTCCCGGGCAACAAAGATTGACTTTATGAAAGCCACCAACAACATAGGCAAACCCATTGCTGCCGTAGCAGGGTTTGCCGTTGGTAAGTTCGCTTTGAAAAAGCTATCCAAAAGTCAGACCGTCACCGGGCTGATGGGAACCGACATGAAAGATTACATCATTCCGGCAGCCGTCACCATGGGCGGACTGGTAGGTACGCAATTCACCAAAAACGAATACATCAGAATTGGTCTGGTGGGTGCAGCAGGTGCAGGCGTAGAAGCCGTCATCAAAAAAGCCACCGGCAAAACCATCCTTCAGGGCTTGGAAGGCTTAATGGGCGAAGAAGAGGACGACCAGATGTTGGCCCTCAATCCCGTTACCCAATCACTTCCGGCAGCGGACATCGACATCGAAAGGGAAATCCAACGCTCCGTCTCGGGTGCAAATGACTTCTCCATGTCGGACGAACCGGTGGGCAATGTTGTCAATGACTATGCCATGTCGGATGACCCCATGGGCTCCATGGAATACGAGGATGAGATAACCGGTTCTCCGGCCAAAATCAATGCCGACAGCATGGACTTCGACATCTTCTCAGGCGATATGATGGAATCCTGACCGCTCTCTATTCAGCAACTCAAAACAGTAAATCAATTTATTAACAACAAAAAAGATAACAATCATGGCAGACATTAATGAGCAAAATGATTTGTATCCTTCAATGGATGATATTGAAGGTTTGGAAGCAGCCCTTCTCGAAAAAGAAGAAGACGCATTAGAACAGGAAGAAGATCAGGACGATGCCGTTGAAGGTATTGGTGACCTGGGACGTGCCCGAAGAAGGCAAAAACGTAAGGTACGCAGGATAAAGCGCAAAGCTACCCGCAAGAGCGCTGTTCGCCGCTCCTACAACGCCGGGGCCAAAAGCACTGCCGTGAAAACCGGCTTGACACGTAATCTGACTTCCAAGGGCCAGTTTGAATTGCGCCGTCAGCAGTTGCCCCCTGATGTTCAAAAAGCCCTGAAAGATGCTCGTATGCAGACCGTGGATGCCGCCATCTACACCATCAAGGGCATCAAAGACCGCTCGGACATCGACCTGATGGAAGCATCGGACGATAAGAAGACAGGCCGCACCAACCTGAACCGGGCGCAGCTGGACAGCGGAAAGTATTTTCTTTTGACCGACATCGTGCTGGAGTATGCTCATGGCGCATCGGAAGATGACAACGATCCGGCAGACTTTGCATTCGGCCAGTTCGCTTTTCCTCCGCAGATGACTAACGGAACCTTTGAAATGACTTTGGGCACCAAAGTGATTGTTCCTGAAATCTCCTGTGCGGTATTCGATGATAGCGACACCACCAAGCGTAAGTTCCTCTATAAGCTGGCCAACCCCAAGTGGTTGAAACCCTCCATGGACATCACCCCCAAGCTGAATATGCCCAAGGCAGTGGCCGGAGACAAAGTTTTCAACCCGGCGGTAAAGGTTACCCTGCTTGGAACCATGACCGAGAAAGCGTAAGAGCCATCTGCTTTGCCGTCAGAGACAAGAGTAAAACCATACTAACCATTGGCTCTGTGATGACCGCAATAGGATGCATCCATTAATTTTCAAGGGGGCGGTAAATATGCCGTCCCTTTTTTCTAAAATCCCGTCTGAAAATGGAAACAAAAGCAATCAATCCGTCCGATCCCATCAAGAAACTTCAGGTCATCAAGTTCGAGGTAAAAAAAGGCCAGACCTACGAGTTTAATGGCAATACCAAAACCGAACACGACCTCATTAAAGGCATTTTCTTACGTCTCTCCAATCCCGATGCGCTGCAAGGGGCAACGCTCCGGGTATGGATTGACGATACCGAGATCATTCCCGATGATACTGAAGTGGCTTTGCTCCACCACAACGACAGCCTATCCATTCAGGATGTGGCCTTCCCGGTGGATGAAAAAGCCAAAAACAGCCCGGTTAGGATTATCTACAAAGACGATAGTGCCAATTTGGCCGTGGCCGACAGCTACCATGTAAGGGCTTATCTTCTGGCCGAAGTAACTAAGAAGTAACCTTTCAATCCCTCCTCTGAAATGAAACGATACTTTGTTATTACCCACCAGTCTGAGCACAACGGCCATTTGAATGTGCAGGACTTGCTCCCGGCATCCTGCAAGCTGATTTCCGGGGTGGCTGTTAATGCTATTGTCAAACAAACCGGAGCGCTAAGCGACATCACCGAAGGGTTAGGGTTCCCGCAGGCTTTGATAACCAATCTGCTCCAACAGGAACGCATCACGGGATTGTTTTATTCCTACCTGCGCACCCGCTCCACAGAAGAAGAAAGCCGGGCCTATTTTGAGACATCCATGCTGCCGGAAATTATCAGCGTTTTGAGTGAAAATATCCGGTTTACTTGTCTGGATGAAGAGCGTCAACAACAATTAACCGATAACCTGACGCACCTTTTATCCGATGGACTTGCCGATTACCTCTACCAAGAAGCCGGTCTGTATGAAAGAGGCAAAACCATGACCAATACCGATTTTGCCGATTTCATAGCTCAAGAGGTGCTGAGGTTTACCTACCTGAAAAAAGAAGAAGTTTTCTTTTACGCCAAACAGGCCTATAAACGTCCCCAGCCATACGAATGTGGAAACATCAGTCTGCTGATAAATGGCAACAGCTTTTTACTGCGGGATTATGTGCTGACGGCAAATCGTAAGGTGCGCAACCTGCAAAAAGAGATCATTCCTTTCCATGAGCCTTTGGAGGTAAACTCCAATATCCACACCGTTTTCAAAAGCAATAAAAACAGCGATGGCAGCTTGCTGACCATTAGAATTTATATCGAGTATGAAACGAGCAAATAGCCATTTCTCAGATGAAATGAATTTACCCAAGCGAGTTCCATCGAATGCCTTTGAAAATTAAACTCTTAATGAGATGAACACAAGTGAGCTATTACATACCATCGCCAAAGATCGCATATCAGGTCTTAGAACCATCGACAGTTATCAACTGAAGCCGGTGGTGGTTCATGTGTCCAAAGCCGACCAGACCATTTACCTGAAAAACGACATGTGGATTCTCAATACCCGGCACTTGTCAGCATCTATCAGGGAACTGGAAATGGTCAGCAGCGACAATGTGTTTACGGCCACTCCGGAAGAATACGAGTTTATGGACGAATACCGCTATCAGGTATTTACCGACTACATCGACCTGACAACCAAAGCCGAAACCTTCCGACCCTACCGGTTGGAATTTGTAAAAATCATCCCCCACAGGATTTAAAAACTAAGCCATGTTAGATTACAGAGAACAGATCAGCAGCATATACAACTTTTTAAAGCGTTCGGAGGCCGAGCAGAAGTACCCTTACGCTTATGAGATCGTCCTATTAACCGGCATTGAAGAGACTGCCCTTACCTCCCGGACTTCCGGCAGTAGCAAATTCAATCAGGATATTGAAAACGGGGTGGAAAAAGCCAAACAGGCCCACGGGATGCTCCGGGTGGACGTGTATGGAGGTAAAAGTCCCAATGCACGGAAGCTCAATACCTACACGGTCAATGTGAGCGGCCTTCTAAACCCACCCAAACCAACCTTGGAGAAGGAAGAAATCCAAAGCCTGATAAAAGCAGAAATCAACCAGATACCCAAACCTCAAAACGGGCTGGGCGATTTGAACAGTCTCATGGGCATGTTCACCGGGAACAGCGAAGGTTTGCAGGGCATTGAAGGCCTGTTTGGCCTGTTCAATACCATCTCGGGCAATAACAAAGAGCTGGATCGGATCAACTACCAAAAACAATTGGACGATTTCAAGTTTGAGAGCCGGTTCAACTTACTTCAGGAACGCTACGAACAGCTGCGAAGCGAAAATGCTGAGCTGCGTGTGGAGAAGGAGCGGTTCCTCAATGAAAACAAGGAACTCAAAACCGAGAAGACCGACTTGGAAAACCGTCTGGCCGGATATGCTCCTAATGAGTTGATGAAACGGGTGGCTATCGGTGCAGTAGCTACCCTTGGAGGTAGGCTTTTAAGCAACAGCCCTAAAACAGCAGAATTACTTGGCCTGTCTCCGCAGGAGCTCAAAGGTGCTTTGGGCATCGTGGATGAGCCCATGGATGATGCTTCACTGCCGCAATCCAACGTGGAGGTAAGCGAGATCGGAGCTCCGCAATCCCCGGAGGATAAGAAGAAAACCGAAATCATTAAGAACCTTTCGGATGCCCTTTTCACCTGGGAATTGCAGGACGTGGCTAAGATTGCCAACATCGTTGGGTTGTGCCTCGATAAAGCTGAACTCATCAACAAAACACTGGCCTTTTTGAGCCAGTCGGTCAAGGGAACCACGGAAGAACAACCCGAAGCGATGGAATTGGAAAACGATGAATCGGATAATTAAAAACAAGCAGCCATGAAAAAATTTAAAGTCAGCATTACCGTGGAAGCCGAATCGCCTGAAACGGTTCAGAAAGTGGGCAACCTCATTCAAAATGCAGTTAATAAAGTAGAACAGCGGGACATCATCCGTCTTTTGGAGAAAGTAGCCAAGAATCCGCAAATCGTGAAAACCGCTTTAAAATTCATCTGATGACAGGATTGGTAAATAAAGCGGCCATGATCGGGATGGGTATTAAAATAGGCGTTCCGGTGCTGGCCATCGGGACGGGGATTTACCTCATTAAGCGGATGTTCAAAAGAAATCCCGATGGGACATCCTCACGGGTAGCCCCATCTCTTAAAGATACGGTCATTCAAAAAGAGAACCTGACCATCTCACCATCCGATGCCGCCCTGTTTGCCAATACCCTTTATGGAGCCATGCTGGATTTCGGGACGGATGAAAAGACCATCTACAACATCATTGGAAAAATCTCCACCAAAGACGACATGCTGCTGGTAATAAAAGCCTTTGGCATGAAGCAATACCTGTGGGGAACTCGCACGGCACTCATTGGTCAGAACTACAACCTGCTGGGTTGGCTGCGCTTTGAGTTAAGCGACCGGGAGATTGCAAAAATCAAAGCCAAGTTCGATAAGTGGGGGATTCCTCTTTAAACACCATTACAACCATGGATAAGAAGCACAAGAAGATATTTTTCATTTCGGGAGGGGTGTTGACCACCGGGGCAATAGTAACCACTGTTTTGTTGATTCGAAGACGAAACAGGCAAAAACGGGGACTGTTGCCCTCGCGTGGTTCCGATACCAGTCCGGCCAATATTCTGACCACCAATAACAATGTTTTGCCGGCCAATTTTCGCAACTGGAAAGGTGGCAATCAATACATGGCCTCTGCACCAAGGGGCATTCGCAACAACAATCCCGGAAACCTGATTTACACCAACATCAAGTGGAATGGGAAACTCCCCAAAGACCAGAACAAAGACCGGCGTTTTGAAATGTTCATCGCTCCGGAGTATGGCATCCGGGCCATGATTAAAGACCTCAAGCACGACATTGAAAAGGGTAAGAATACGGTCCCGACACTGATTTCCGAGTATGCGCCCAAGTTTGAGAACAATACAGGCGCTTATATCCAGACCGTTTGCAAGGATTTAAAGGTCAGCCAGACCGCCAAGCTGCTGCCAACAAAGAACACCCTTCGGCTTTTGGTTCACTCCATCAGCCGGGTGGAAAATGGTGGCAATTACATTTCCAATGAGCTTTTCGACAAGGCTTATGCAATGATTTAACCCTTTAGAAGGGAGCAATTATTATTTAAACGACAGCAATCAATAGAAAATTTCAAATATGGCAACGATAAAAATGTTCAGGGGCGATACGCCTCCACTTCTTAAAAAAGGCGAATGGGCCAGCGACGGGAACTATGCCTATCTGGGTATGGAACATGGCGAGTACAAAGTGTTTCAGGGCGTGTTCGACATGGCCAAAGACCAGAAGGTAACTGGGTTTAAATACAGTCTTGATGAAAAAGCCATTATCATTCCCAAAGGAACGCCTTTTTCCAAGCTCCAGCGTTTGTTCGACACCCTGCCCAAAGCATTGAAATATCACACCAATGAGAAGGCCAGTATCGACATACTGTTTGAAAACGGAACCTACATCAATGACTTGGGAACGTGGTTGGTATTGCGTGACTTCGCCTTTCAGATCAACATCAAATCGCTCACCAATAAGGTGGATGGAACGGTGGGAACTTACGTAAAACCCGTGGTTTTCCAAAGCGATAAAGCCATAGAGGTTTACAACAGTGCCGTCAATTTTGCCGATATCCGCTTTGAGTATTTTGATGCCGATAGCGGGGCCATTACCTTTTTGAATAGTACCATCAACATTGACGATTGTTGTTTCGATGCCAAGGTGAGCCAATGTTGTGCCATTGATCGTGGGTATAACAAAGTGGTATTCTCTGACACCTATTTTAAGATGAACCGGGATATTCAGGATTCCATTATGGATAAGGCATCCGTAGGTTCATTCATCAACATTGCCCGCAGCAAATCCGCCCCGGATTTTCGCCCAAAGACCATTGTGAAGTCTTTAAGTGGCGGAATGATCATTGCCGGAAACGTGGAAGATTTGCTTATTGCCGAGAAAAGTCCGGTCTATATGCCCAATGGCGGCATTGAAGTGCATGGAGGTTTTGTGACCAACCCCGATGGCAACATCGACATTGCCGTTCCCACCAAGTTCTCCCAGTTGGAAAATGACCTGAATTTGACCGGGGATTACAATGAGCTTGAGAACAAACCAACCACCATCACCCCGGAGCAGGCCACAGCCATCGAAGCCTCCAAAGCCAAAAATAGCTATCCGCAAGCCGATGCAGAGAAGCTTGCCGGTATTGAACAGGGAGCAACCGTTGGAGCCGATTGGAATACCAATGTTCAAAACAAGCCGGTTACCATTTCACCGGAACAGGCCGCTGCCATTGAAACCAATACCGCTAAAAGAAATTACCCGGAAACCGATGAACAAAAGCTGGCCGGCATAGAGGCCAATGCAACTGTGGGAGCTGACTGGAATACCAACGTCCAGAACAAACCTGTAACGATTAATTCTCAGCAAGCAGCCGATATTCAGGTCAACAATCAAAAGCGGAGCTACCCGGAATTGGATGAACAGAAACTGGCCGGTATTGAGGCAAACGCCACCTTAGGCGCTGACTGGAATACCAATGTTCAAAACAAGCCTGTTACCATTTCTCCGGAACAGGCAGCTGCCATTGAGGCCAATACCGCCAAACGGAATTACCCGGAAACAGACGAACAAAAACTTGCCGGAATTGAGGCAAATGCTACCGTAGGAGCTGATTGGAATACCAATATTCAGAACAAGCCTGTTACCATTTCCCCGGAACAAGCAGCGGCCATTGAAGCCAATACCGCAAAAAGAAATTACCCGGAATTAGATGAACAGAAGCTGGCCGGAATTGAAGGGGGTGCTACCGTTGGAGCTGATTGGAACACCAATGTTCAAAATAAGCCGGTCACCATCACTTTGGAACAGGCTGCCGCTATTGAATCCAATACTGCCAAAAGGAATTACCCGGAACTCGATGAGCAGAAATTAGCGGCAATAGAGGCCAATGCCACGGTAGGTGCTGACTGGAATACCAATGTTCAGAACAAACCTGTGACTATCTCTCCTGAACAGGCCGAGGCTATTGAAACCAATAGTCAAAAACGCACTTATCCCCAAACCGATGAAGAAAAACTGGCAGGGATTGAAGCGAATGCTACAGTAGGAGCTGATTGGAATGCCAACGTGCAGAATAAGCCGGTTACGATTTCTTTGGAACAGGCAGCAGCTATAGAGGCCAACACTTTAAAGAACAGTTATCCACCTGAAGACCGGGAGAAGCTGGTCAGCATAGAGCGCAATGCCACCGTTGGAGCTGACTGGAACCAAAACCTTCAGAATATCCCTGAATTCTTAAATAAGTTCATTCAGATATATGCCGAAACAGGACTTTTTGCAGGCGAGGATTGGGAAGCTAAGCTGACTGAGATTTTGAATTTTCAAATCAACTTCATGAAGAATTTTGTGGATGCAGATGTTGAAAGCCTTTCGGTGAATGTTGCAGGAAACAACCTGAAGCTGACTTTTAAAAATGCTACTGATCGTACCATCACACTCCAGTAAGTTCCTAAATGGACAAAAGCGGCTACATATCACAGATACGTGCGGAATTAAAGCAAGGCCTCCGGCATTCCAAGACCACCATAGAGAGCCTTGCCAAGGAATATGGTATCGCCAATAAGAACTTGGTCAAGGAATTTACCGAACTGGCCATTGTGCTCAATGCCCGGGAGATTGCCCATAACAACTCACTTTCCACCTATGAGAAGTATCTGGATATTGTGGCCCTTTACCAGTCACAAGTCAACCTGTCCATGCGCACCAGCATGAGCGTGTTGATGCAACAGTATTCCACACCAGCACCCATCTCGTTCCTGGCTTCAAGCTATGTGGGGAGGTCAAACAGACGGGAAGCACTCTATCTGGAGCCATCGGCAGGCAATGGACTTCTGACCATTGCCCTGCCATACCACCAGACCTATGTCAACGAGCTGGATGATGTGCGATTGAGCAACCTTAAAGAACAGCCATTTGCCAAGGTCAGCAGTTGGGATGCATTGAATCCGCCCGTTGCTTATACAGGTAAGTTTGACGGGGTACTGACCAATCCACCTTTTGGTTCATTATCAGAGCCCGTCATGTTCGGCAATTTCCGCATCAAACGATTGGAACATGCCATGTGTTTGGCAGCTCTGCGTTGCATGAAAGATAGTGGCAAAGCAGCCATCATCATTGGCGGGCATACCACATGGGATCAGCAGGGACGGGTAACTTCTGGAAATAACCGCATTTTCCTGAACTACCTCTATCACTATTACAAGGTGGAAGACATTATCCCCATCAACGGCAAAAAGCTCTATTCCCGGCAAGGCACTTCATTTAATACCCGGCTTATTCTGATTGACGGGGCTAAAGGCAAACCGGAAGGAGCCGCACATCTTAAAAACAAGCTCCATAGTACTGTGGTCAATTCCTATGAAGAACTCTGGGAAAGGGTTGGACTGGATAAGCCAAAAATACCAAGCAATGCCAAAACCATTGTAAAGCTCCGGGCTAAAGCCATTTTGATAAAGCAAAAACAGATTCAACACACCGAAACCGATTAGCTATGAAGTCAGACATTAAATTTCAAAAGGACAGCATTACCATAAAATTCACTCAGAAACCACCCCGGCATATCTCTGCACGCCTGATTGAACTGGGATTTTCTACCAGTGACAATAAAATCTTTGTCCGCACCAAAAAACTAGCTCAAAACGAGCATGAGTATTTACAAGGGATGCTCGGGGCTAAAGGATTGGGCATGGCCTACATTCCGGCAGCCGAAAAAGGTTTTATTCTGGATACCACCGTGCCCGACAGCATGGGCCATGAAATGCACATTGCCATCCGGAAAATCAAAAAGAGCATCGGGCAACCTCTTTTTGATTTTGTTTCCGATAAGCTGGACTATAACAATGACGAAATGGTCAAAGCCCTGAGCTGTGAACAGATTGATGCCGTCGCATTGGCCATCTACAATATTGAAAAGCGCAGTCAGGGCATTATTGTGGGTGACCAAACCGGGATTGGAAAAGGACGAACCGCAGCGGCTCTTATCCGCTATGGTGTGAAACAGGGTATGCAACCGGTGTTCCTATCTGAAAAACCCAACCTGTTTACCGACCTGTACCGTGACCTTTCGGATATTGGCAGCTCGGCTCTTGTACCCTTCATTGTCAATGGCAAGGAGAGCAAAACCAACATCATGGACAAGGCGGGTGAAGTGGTTTATTCTGCTCCGGAAAAGCCAACTCAAGAGCGCATCATTAACAGTCAGAGTGTACCGGGTAATTACAATTTTATCTGTGCCACCTATTCGCAGTTCAACCAGCCCAAGAAACCGGCCAAACAGTTGTTTTTGAATGCTGTTTCCGCTGGTAACATCATCATTATGGATGAAGCGCACAACGCCTCGGGCAGTTCCAATACGGGCGAGTTTATGCAGGGCGTGTTGCGCCAGACCAAAGGCGTGTGTTTTCTGTCGGCCACCTTTGCCAAACGCCCGGACAACATGCCCATCTATGCGCAAAAGACCTCCATGAGCGATGCCAATATGAGCAAAGAGGATTTGGTGGAAGCCATTACCAAAGGTGGTGTGGCCTTACAGGAGATATTAGCCGCACAGTTGGTCTCCGAAGGCCAGATGATAAGGCGTGAACGCTCCTTTGAAGGTGTGGAAGTCAACTACATTGAGCTGAAAGAAAAAGCACAGCAACAAGCGGAAACTGCCGACAAGATAACCTCCATTATTAGGGACATCATCGGCTTTCAGGAAAAGTACATCAACAAACAGGTGGAGCAGCTGGACAAAATTGCCGCCGCCGAAAGCAAGGAAGTGGAAACCCGCAAAGGAACCGAGAAAGCCGGAGTTGATAACATTCCCTATTTCTCCAAGGTGTTCAACGTGATTAACCAGCTACTTTTCAGCCTTAACGCTGAAGATGTGGCTGACCATGCCATTAAGCGATTAAAAGAAGGCAAAAAACCAGTCATTGCTTTTGCCTCTACCATGGGCAGTTTTTTGGAGGGTATGGCCAAACCCGATGACGTTATCAACGGGGATTTTTCCATCGTTCTGGAGAAAGGTTTGGACAGCGTACTTCGCTATACCGAAAAGGATATTGACGGGCAGAGTGAAGGCAAAAGCTTTAATATTGCCGATCTCTCGGAAGAAGCCCAACTGGCTTACCGGGATATTCTCAAACGCATCGAAAAAGCATCCACCGGCATTACCATCAGTCCGTTGGATTTAATCATTCAGAAAATCCGGGAAGCCGGGTATTCCGTGGGGGAAGTCACCGGGCGCAAACTTTGTGTGCAGTACAACTCCACCAAAAAAGGCAATACCACCGCCTTGGTACTAAGCCGCAAAAAGGAAAATACGGCCAGTCTCTTTCGACAATTCAACGAAAATGAAATTGACTGTCTTTTGATTAACCAGTCCGGTTCCACCGGGGCATCGGCACACGCTATTGTCACCGACAAGGTTCCCGCAGATAAGGTCAAACAGCGGGTAATGATTATCCTGCAACCGGAGCTGAACATCAGCACCGAAATCCAGAAGCGTGGCCGAATCAACCGAACCGGCCAGATACTCAAACCCATTTACGATTACATCATCTCATCCATCCCGGCCCAGAAGCGGTTTATGATGATGCTTAAAAAGAAGCTAAAATCACTGGATGCCAATACCACTTCCAATCAGAAAAACAGCAAATCGCAACTGGAATCGGATGATTTTCTGAATAAGTACGGGGACAAAGTGGTTCGCCAGTACATGTTGGAAAACCCGGAGCTGAACAAAGCATTGGATAATCCACTCAAATTTGAAGGGAAAGAAAGCGATGAAACACCAGCTGAGGGCGATGCTTCCAAAGTGACCGGGCGTGTGGCGGTGCTTTCGGTAAAGGAACAGGAGAAGTTTTACAGCGAGGTAATTGAGCGGTATAACGACTACGTGGAGTACCTCAAGCAGTCGGGTGAATACGATCTTGAAGTGGAAGTTCTCGACCTGAAAGCGGAGACCATTGACCGCAAGGTTGTGATTGCCGGGAAAGGTGGCCGTTCGGTATTTGGCAATGATACCTTTCTGGAAAAATGCGAATGTAATGTGCTGAAAAAGCCTTATGGCAAACCGGAACTGGAAAAGCTTATCCAAAAACATCTGGATGGAAAAGATACCGATGCCATTACGGAAAGTATCATCACAGCTCACGAAAAGCATGTTCAGGCTAAATTAAGCGAGGATTTAAAGGAGATTGAAACGAAGTACAAGGAACTGATAGCGGACATCCCCAATGAAAAGCCGTTTCAAAAGATACCGGTATTTGATAATGCTGCTCAAAAAGCCTATTTGGATGAACGTACCCAAGAGCTCAATGCAGCCAAGCAGGAAGCCGTCACCAAGACCAGAACCCAGAGCGAGAACCGCAAAAGCTATCTAAACGGGTTCTTCCGGTTTTTTAAAGTCGGCCATGGCTATTTTTATCCGGCTTTGAGTTTTGAAGCCGATAGTAGCGATAATTCCTACTGCATATTCTTAGGTTTTGACATCAACCAAAAACGAGGCAACCCCTATGCACCATCTGCCGTGAAGCTCCGCTTTGCCATCTCCGACAGCCGGAAATACATTGTCCTGCCGGCTTCGGGCGATACGGCCAAAGAGATTGAACGCATACAGGCCAGAAGCTTTCAGCTAACTACATCGCAAAAGGAAAGCCTGATTGGCAAATGGGATGAAGCCATTAAAGCCTTTACCGCAGACCGGCAGATCCGCTACATCGTGACCGGGAATATTCTGCAAGGTTCGGCTGATTTTTCGGGCAAACTGGTGAGCTATACCACCAAAGGCAAAGTGGTTCAGAAAGGTATTCTGATGAGCGAGGCGTGGTCGCCCGAGACCGGTGACAGCAAAGCCAATGCTTATGTGGTGGCCCCCATTGCTAAGCTGCAAAAGCACATCATGAGCCTTAGAAATGGTGCTGCCATTGCCACCGAAAACAAAATCAGTATCGTTCGCCACTATGACGATACCTTCAAAGTCATTATGCCCAAAACCAAAAGTCACATTCCCATCTACACCGATAAGGAGGTGGTAAAGCTTCTGGTCAACAGCCGGGATGGTTTTGAAATGGTATCGGGAAATATGAAAGCTTCGGTTACGGAAAGCAATATGCCCAAGCTCTTAAAACTTCTGGGTGAGCGGTTCAGCCTGTCTGTAAAAATACCCCGGCACTACTTTGAGGAATTTCTTGAGAAAAACACCGGTCGCAGCGATTCGGTGGACAACCTGACCAAAGAAGCCATGCAGCTTTTTGAAATGGATAAGAAAGCGTTTCCGCAAAAGCTGGCCATGCAAAAACAATCCACTCAAAAAGGTAAAACAGCTAAGGAGGACAAAAACAAAGAAGACAAAACCAAAACCCTCAAGCTGGTTAAGCTCCGGGCCAAAGCCATCCTGATTATGCAAAAGCAGATGCGCCAAGTGGCCGGTGTTGGTGCCCATCCTAAAATCAAGACCATCCTATGAGCAGGGCAAAGAAAATTCAGCTCCGGCTGGATAGATTCCCTGAACTCAGGGGAATTGATGACGAAGTGGAAAAAGCCTTGCAGGAAAAGCAAAAGAACCGTCAGTTTAAGGATGCCGGTAAGCGGATTCATGGCTCCCGGAAAGAGCAGGCCATGTATGATAAGCTTATCAGCAGCACCGATCTGCAAAGCATCGAACAGGACGAAGCCACTGCCATTGAGCTAATCAAAAAAGACAAGGTATTTCCCAAAGTTGACCCGCAACAGGAAAAAGAAAACGGAACGGATTCGGGATGCGCTTTTTTGAAAGTGAAAATCCGTCAGGCTTTTCCGGGAACCCCTTATCAGAATACCAAAGAGGCACGGGAGCAATACGTGAAGATGGCCGAAGCCTTTCAATCCATTTTGAAGGAGGCAGTAACCATCGACAACCTGAAAACACTTTTAACGGTGGCTACCAATGGTCAGATCATACCCAAGACAGACTTCGGGATGCTGTTTGGCAAGCAGCTGCGCAATCTGGTGTTTGCCATCAATGGCTATGTTAACCGGGTGGGTGCAGCCAGACAAACCGTGACGGATGCCCGCAGGTATTCCGGTATCACAAAAGAGCAGGCATTACCGCTGCACGACAAACTGAAAGCTTCCTACGACAAGTTGATTGAGCGCCAGCAAAAGTGCATTGATTCGGCCAAGCAGATTATTTCTGCATCGGACATGAAACGACATAAAGCCAAAGATTTGACCTTCCGGGGTGGAATGCTCAGCAGTGCCCGTACCGTCGAGCAATACGTGCAGTACGTGACACAGGTTTGTACCCGCTTTATCAACAACTACCAAAAGGAGTTTAACGACAAAAAAGAGCAGTTTCCCTACAAGGCATTTAAACCGGACTGGTCATGGGCGGATACCAAAACAAAGTCAACCGCCAAAAGTGACAGTCATGCCAAACCAAAGATTGAGGCGGTACCATTGGCCTACATCAAGCGCACCGGTGGACTATTAATTGAGCAGGCCGATGAAAAAACGGTCATTGAAAAGCTGCATTTCAAATCGCTCACGCTGGGAAATTACGTTCGGGACAATGAAGCCCAGGAACACATTCGTCATTTTGTGGCGGCCATTGTTGATTTATGCGAAGTTCTTGACATTAACCTCTCCATGAACGAGAACCTTGCCATTGCCTTCGGGGCTTTTGGCCGGGGTGGTAAAGCGATGGCCACTTACTATCCCACCCGCCAGCTCATCAACCTGACCAAGCGAAGCGGAGATGGTTCGGTAGCTCACGAGTGGGGCCATTTCTTTGACCATTTTCTTAATAGCTTTTCCCTTACCAAACCAGCATTGCGGACAGAGCAGATTTTAGACGGAATAATGAATGGGTTTGGAAGCAGGCGCAAATACCTGACCAATCCACGCTCTTCCATGAGCCGGGATTACTTTACCAGCGAGATGGAAGATATTTTGAGAAACCACATCCCGGAAAGTCCAATGCTTAAAAGCATGGCCGGGTTGTTGGCGATGCTGCGATTCGGATATTGCCACTTGGATGGAACCATGGTCAGCTACAATCAGGCAGAAGCAAAGGATAAAAAACCAACGGATAGCAACCTTTACTATTATTCCAAGTTGCAGGGAACCTACTGGAGCAGCATTGCTGAAATGTTTGCCCGAAGTTTTGAATGCTATGTATCGGACAAACTTAAAGAACAGGGCCGGGTGAACAACTACCTTGTTTCCGGCAGCATGTTTGGCTTTCCGGTTTATCCGCAAGGCAAAGAACGGGAAGGTATCAACAAATGCTTCGACCACCTGATAGCGGCCATGAAAAGCCATCTTTCCATCCAATCCTTTACACCGTTTACCAGTCAGCGTGCCGATGAATACATCGACTTGACCAATGAAGGGAATGTCAACAAGGGTGTAATTGTAGGCAAAGAGCGCAAACTGAAACTGGCTAAGATTCGGGCAAAAGCCATCCTCATCAAACAAAAACAAGCCCTCGCGAGGGGCAGCGAATAATAAAAAAATAAGTTAGAACTTAATATTATACAGCATGAGACTTACAATAGCCAATTACAAGGAAGCCACCAAGTACATTGATTTCAAAAAACTGCCGGAAGCCGCTCGTGAAGCGCACAAGGAATTTGATTCGTTTGCCGATTTCTACGATGAGGACAAAGACATCAAAGAGATGCTCGACAACCATTTCAGGATTGTTGAGCCTTTTTTAAAGGATGAGCCCAAGAAAGCATCGGAGAAAAAGAAGTCCCCGGCCCCCAAAAAGACAGCAAAAAAACCAGCTGCCAAGGCTAAAGCAAAGAAACCTTCTTCCCGGAAGAAGACTGCCGCAAAGAAAGTGAAACGTAAACCCAACGAAGTGGCCCTGATGCCCTTGGAGATTAAAATCATCAAACGGTATCTGACAATGCATGGCAAAAAGGTTTCTGAACGTCAGGTGTCGCTTCTTTACAAAGTCATTCAAAAAGCAGCAACCGAAAAGACTATCCGCAAAAGCAGCAAGTATGCTGAGGAAGTCAGGCGCATCGGAAACGATCTTGCCACCACCTATAAAGAGATGGGTGAAAGCTGCACGTTTGAGATTCCCGGTTCCCTGCACGGCAAACTCAAAACCATTGTGGACAGTTATGGCGTTAGTCCGGCTGTTGCACTCATTAAGCGATTCATCAACCTGTATGGCAACATTACCGTTGAGAAGGCCAAACGCTTACTCTCCAGTATCAAAAATGCCAAGAAAAACGGTAAAGTCGATATTGGAGACAAAGATTACGGACGAATAATCCAGGTGCAGAAACATCTGGAAGATTACCTTGAAAGCGACAAGCTTTTGGTGACCAACATCCAGTTAAACGGACTGAAAGGATTTGCCGGATTGGGAAAGTAGCGGCCACCTCTACCACGCCCTTGCGTAGTGGTGGCAAAGATATTCACAGGGTATTCGTTCCCAAAAGTCAGGCTGTTTCTCCGGGTCAGGTAATATCAGCCGGACAGCTGGCCAAGATGAAGTTTTCAACCCTTTCCATTGGTGGAAGATTCGGGAAGCTGTTGGGCAAACCTTACAAGCCGTTTTATCTGATGATTTACGGCAGTCGTTTCAACGGGAAAAGCTCCGTGGCCATGCTCTTGGCCGATGAACTGGTAAAAGGAGGCTTAAAGGTATTATACATCTCCAACGAGGAAGGCGTGAAAGGCTCTCTTCAAGAGAAACTCCTTCGGCTTAAAATCAGCAGTCCCATTCATTTTGTGGAAGAATACAACCCCAAACAGTTCAGGGGCTATGATGCGGTTTTTCTGGACAGCACCCAGACCGTCGGCATGAAACCGGATGAGTTCAAGGCAATCAAAAGGCAATTCCCGGAAACCTCCTTCATTTTGGTATTCAAGGCCAACCGGGACGGCAGTTCCAAAGGCGGAACCGACTGGGAACACGATGTGGATGCCATCATGCATATCGAGAATCAGAGTGCCACCATGGAAAAGAATCGCTTTTCGGGTGGTAGTAACGAAACCATTAAAATGTTTTAGACCATGGAAGAAGCCGCCGTTAAATTACTTTGGATTGCCGTGGGAACAAGTGGTTCACTAATCGTTGGAGTTGTTTCCTTTATCATCCGCAATGCCATTTCCAAGAATGCCACCAAGGAGAACATTAATGCCAAAACCGATCTGTTGGAAAAGGACATTTCCCACCTGACAAAAGAGATGAATGCCTGTGAGACGAAGTTTGCCATCCTTCATAAACGGGTATCTGATTTACGGGAAAATTCTAAGGAGATATACGTCAGTAAAGAACTGTTCCACCAGACCATCAAACAGCTCAATGAAAAGCTGGATACCATCTTAAAATTTGTAGAGAAATAATGAAATTCTTTAGAAAACTCACTAATGCCGGGGTAGCTGAAACCCTTAGAGAAGGCACAAAACTCATTGATGAAATATTTACCACGCAGGAAGAAAAGCTTCAGGGAAAAATGGAGCTTTTCAAAATGGCGGTCATGGATCGGGATTCCGCTCGCGATATGTATGCCAAGGATGGTTGGTTGCAAAAGACTTTTGCCATTTTCTTCCTGATAGCGTGGTGTGGACTTACCGTTCTCATGCTTGAATATTTCATATTTGGAAATATCCAGTTGGAGGATTGGCAAATTGCTTTTGTCAGCAGCATCAACGGTGGTATCTCCACCAAACTAAGCACCATTATCGACTTCCTTTTCGGTGGGGCCATTTCCGGAGTAAACCATGTCAATCTTAAATCCAGACGTAAAAATGAAAAAGACATTTGATGAGTTGTTTGAAGGCGTGATAAAGCATGAAGGCTATTACGCTAATGTTTCCGGTGACAGAGGTGGCGAAACCTATATGGGGGTAGCCCGGAACTTACACCCCAATTGGGAAGGCTGGGCAGTCATTGACCTATACAAGACAGAAGTCGGAGCCATAAAACACAACGAGAAAATAAATGACGATGGATTAACCTTCTTGGTCAAGGAGTTTTATAGACATACTTTTTACCATACATATCGCATAGAATCCATTAAAAACGGGGCTTTGCAGGAAATTATTTTCGACTGGTGTGTTAATAGTGGCTACTGGGGCAGCTGTGGCGTTCAAAAAGTCCTGAACCGCTTCTTTGATTGTGATCTTAAACTGGATGGTATTATCGGGAACCAGACTATTGCGGCTATTAATTCTTGTGATCCGGAGACGTTGTTTAATGCTATTAAAGCGGCCCGGATTCATTTCTACAATGTGATTGCTAAGAAAGGGGAGAATGCGAAGTTTTTGAAGGGGTGGCTGAGGCGGGTGGAGGCAATTACTTTTTAGGGAAAATTTTCATAACATGGAAAACAAAACCTAAAAAAAGATAAAGAAAAGTATATTGCATTTTGTAAAAACAAGTGTAATTGTTCAAATGAGTTATGCGTTTTTTTAATAACTTTGAATAGAATAATTGATACCTAATCGAAAAAAATAAATTTTATGGAAAAAGGGAATGGATTATTGATGTATCTATTGATTTTACTTGCGCTATTAACGATTAGTTGTGAGAAAGACGAAACTTCAATAAAGGATGTAAATGATAATTGGCCAGTGGATACCGATACCGAGGTTGTTGAGATAATGAATCCTTCAACTGGTAAAATTTGGATGGATCGCAATTTAGGAGCAAGTCGTGCAGCAGCTAGTATTGACGATGAGGAAGCTTTTGGCGACTTGTACCAATGGGGACGTGCTGCAGATGGACATGAGAAAAGAACCTCAGATGTAACAGGAGATTTGAGTAACACCAATACTCCCGGGCATGATGAGTTTATTACCTCGGGTGATGATAGCGATTACGATTGGCGTAAACCCCAAAATGATGATCTTTGGCAAGGGGTTGATGGTAAGAACAATCCTTGTCCAGATGGTTTTAGGTTACCTACTGCAGCTGAATGGAATGCTGAGCGCCGGAGTTGGTCCAGGAACGATGCAATAGGAGCTTTTGCCTCACCACTAGAATTGCCTGCTGCAGGGGCCCGTAATTACACCGATGGTTCGCTTGCTAGTGGTGGTTCGACTGGGCATTATTGGTCTAGTACTGTTGATGCTAGTTATTCGCAATATCTGTTTTTTTTTAGCAATGATGCGGATGTGTTCAGTTTTGGGCGTTCCGACGGATATTCTGTTCGCTGTATTAAAGATTAATTCGATTCAAGAGGGAAGTTTCTATAATTGCTATAATGGAGGTAAACTTATAATGATATTAATTTTTAGACTATTGGTTTTATTGCTCTGTTTTTTGCCTTTAAATGCTTGTGCCCAAAACACCATAACCGGCCATTTTCCAAACCTAGCCAATCAGCAGGTAAAATTAACGGGTTATGAAGGTTTTGATACTTATCCCATAGACAGTGTTAAAGTGGACAAAAATGGCGCATTTCAGCTTTCATTCAACCAAAAAGATTATGGCATGGGCTACCTGGCAGCTGTAGACAACAAAGCATTTATCGTAATACTCACTGAAAATGAAAATTTAAAACTTGAAGGCGGAGCGCTGGCAAATTCCGAAACCGTAGAAATTACATCCGGCCAACAAAACCGGCAATTTGAAAAATTTGCATCCGAACATCGCCAGCGGGAACAAACCCTGAGTGCCTGGGATTACCTTGCGAGGACTTATGAGCAGGATTCTCTTTTTATGATACATGCTGAACCCAAAGAGGCAATAGCAAAAGAAAAACAAAGAATTCAAGAAGAGGACAGCACCTATTTGGCCAATTTAAACCCGGAAACTTATGTGAGCTGGTTTCTGCCAGTTCGTAAACTGGTGAGTTCCGTTTCTACCATAGCGCAATACCGGACCGAAAAGATACCGGCTACCATTGATGCCTTCCGGGAACTGGATTACACCGATGAACGTCTCTATAAAAGCGGCTTGTTGAAAGAGACCATCGAAAATCATTTCTGGTTGATTGAAAACAGCGGTCGTCCTCTGGACTCGGTGTATGCGGAAATGAAAATATCCATTGATTACATGATTGATGACCTTTTAGTGGATGAAAGAAAATTTAATGAAATAACCGATTACCTGTTTAAACTGTTGGAGCAGCGCAGCCTATTTGAAGCATCGGAGTACCTAGCGCTGAAAGTCCTGAATGAAACAAGTTGCACCCTCGACAACGATCTTGCCGCGCAATTGGAGAGCTACCGGGCTATGAAAAAAGGCAATACGGCTCCAGATTTTGAATTTAACGGTGATGTTTTTGCGCCCGCTTACCAGTCTGGCAATATTCCTGAAAAACTATCGGACCTCAATAACGCTTACACCGTTTTGGTTTTCGGCGCAAGTTGGTGTCCGGCATGCCCCGAAGAACTTTCACAAATTGCCGGGTTGTACGAAGAATGGAAGAAACATGGCATAGAAGTGGTTTTTGTTTCCCTGGATGAAGACAAGCAAACTTTTAAAAACTTTGCCGGAAATTTTCCCTTTATCAGTTTGTGCAATTACAAAAAATGGGAATATCCAGTTGTGAAGGATTATCATGTTTTTGCTACGCCTACCATGTATTTGTTAGACAGCAAACGTGAGATTTTGCTCAGGCCCAATTCCGTTAATCACATGGATTCGTGGGTGGATTGGTATTTGACGCAGGGGCACTCGTTAAAATAAATTTCCATAATGTCGTCAAACAAATATTTAAACGGTTCAGTGTCTTCGCCTTACTTGGCAGGACAATATTTTGTTGCTGAAATGGGAGTTTGAAAGAGTGCTGGATAATCAACCCAAGAAGCTTCGGGATTAATTTAGACAACTCACCTGGCTTACTCGGCTTGCAAGGTTGAAATTTTTTGCTGGTAATTTTGGGGCGAAATGGTAAACACTTGGTATTTATATGCTATTGAGATGTTTAGTGATTTTTTCGATTAGGTCATTGTTTTTGCAAATACACTCTTCAAGTACCGGGGTAAACAATTGTTTATCTTTGCAAAAATGAAAGGCAAGCTCTATCCTGTCTTTATTATCATATATTTCTTCAGCAAAGTCAAGTGCCCTTACAAATTTGTCATATTGTGGACTTTTGTAATTATCGTATCTTTTGTTATTGATATGAACAATATTAGATGTTGTAAATTTTATTATCATAATGGTGTAAAGGATCTTTGATGTTTAAATTAAAGACTTTTAGGTTGCGGGATTGCATAGTTAAGAATTCATTAGTTTAAACTATATCAACTTCAAGTCATTGTTGTTAACAAAAGGAATTGCCAATTTATTTACCCTAAAAAATATTCTCATGGAATATTTATATGAGAAAATATTCCATGAGAATATTTTTTTGCTGTGTTAATGAATTGTTCTTCCTCAAGGGTGCTATAAAGGGATATCTTATTAAAAATAAACAGAAATACCTCCGTTAATATTTATGCCATCAGAGTCTGAATCTTCAACACTCATTTTGGAGTAAGCCAGTCCTAAATCAATGGAGATATACTGGTTTAAAAAGAAAGCTGCACCTCCACCAATGGCAAAGGCGTTAATATCTGTTTTTCTTTCTTCACTATAGTCTGAATCATATTTTTGGGTTCCAAATATATATTCGCCTTGTAAAAATGGTTTAATGTTTGATGTACCAAAATAATAACGAATTACTGGTCCCAGTAAAAAAATTGAACTGTTAGAATTTGCGTAATCTGCACTTTCATAGTCGAGCATTACCCCAATACCGAAATTATCAGTGACGAACGTACCTATGGTTGGACGAATTTTAAATTCTGAGTAACTGTCTCCCCCATCTGGAGATATTGAAGAAAATGATATATCTGAGCTGCCGCCTATCATCATTTTACCTTTTGCTGTGGGGGAAGAGAAATCTTCGCTGTTTTTGTTTTCCCAAGCAGAAGAGGATTCTGATATTTTTTCCTTGGTCATCTTTTGTATGTCGTCCATTTCATAGACAAATACACTTCCATCTGAGGTTTCTACTTTGATTTGTTTGTTGGGAACCTGTTCAATGATTACCCCTTTAATAATGCTGCCATTTTTGAGATGCACAACATCGCGGTAATTGCCTTGAGAAAATCCGTTGATTGCAAATGCAATCATTAAAATGATGAGAAATAATTTTTTCATAATGGTTGATTTTTATTGTTTGTTTTTATCAAAGTTAATAAAAGTTAACGTTTTCGCATTCTCATTATAAGAAGCTTTAATAGAATTAAAACTTATATTTTTATCAAAATAAATCGTAATAAAAAAAAGTTTTCAACAGGTTTATTTTTATTTTCTGCCAAAAATATGATGGCAAATTGTATGTCCACAGGGTTAAATATTCTGCATCAAAAAACCCTCTATTTCATTGTTTCTTAATTTGTTATAAAGGGTTTAAAAAAAAGCACCCCGGTTTGCGTATA
>Ga0163223_100137_pt1 | contig 26480 bp, 28 predicted proteins | sample MSEWel2016_02_17_2_FD_113147 | JGI IMG/M metagenome (GOLD analysis project Ga0163223, IMG submission 113147) | Subsurface microbial communities from deep shales in West Virginia, USA - MSEEL Well Study Marcellus 5H_2016_02_17 ...
CTGGTCCGGATCAAAGTCATCCTCCTGGGCATCGGGTTCACCAAAGAGCTCATTGATTTCTGCCAGATCAAAACCGGTCAGGGAAAGATCAAAGCCGCTATCATCAAGATCCTTTAGCAGATCCGTTAACAGCGGCATATCCCAATCTCCGGAGACCTTATTTAGAGCAATATTCAATGATTTCTCTTTTTCTTCATTCATATTCACTATAACGCAATCCACTTCTTTTTCGCCCAGCTGGGTCAGTACCTTAAACCGCTGATGACCACCGACGATGTTGCCGGTGCGCTGGTTCCAGATGACTGGTTCCACGTAGCCAAACTCTTTAATCGAGCGCTTGAGTTTCTCATACTCGGCATCGCCGGGCTTAAGGTTTTTCCGGGGATTGTATTTAGCGTGTTTAATTTTCTTTACGGGTATCTTTTGAATTTCCAATCAGATTCCTCCTAATTCTATTCGCCGCGCCGGGCCGTCAGCAGCCGTTCCATCACGTCATCGTGGGGATTGCTGCCTTTAAATTCCTGGGCGCAGTTCTCTTTGACTACCTGGTATATCTGATACCAAAGGTTATTTGACAATTTCATAAAGCTTTGGGACATGGCCACAAAGGGTGATGGGATTGCATTGCCTGTGGTAGGGTGTTTGGCCAGAAAGCCAAACTCAGTAATTGATTCTTCACACTGAATCCATCGGGATACCGCCATGGCATACTGCTCGATGAGTTGTGTTGAGACATGTTGAGCACAACCCCGTTCGGCCAGCCATTGCCAGGTGATTTCATAAACATCCGCTGCCATCAGCGGTTTGCCGTTTTTCTGTGTGGCGCTGAGATAGTCTTTTGGCGGGGGCATGTCCTGACCTTCCAGCTTGGCGGTGTCAGAAAATTCCAATACCGTCAGCTTACGTTTACCGGGGTTACCATCCATCAGTTTATCAACAAGAGCTTTCTTCTTTTTTCCGGCTCCGACTCGGGAACCGCCGTGACCGTTGGCCATAAAACACACCGTCCTTTCTTTAATCATTTTTTACAATAAAAAAACAACCACATAATTTGCAGTTGCTTTGATAGAATTTTGCTTATAGATATATCAGCTCCTACCGTGTTTGCCACAAGATCAAATCGATTTTTTTTATTTTTGTGATTTCTGCATTAGGATAGACTTGATCGAAACATTGAATCATTTTTTTTGCATCATCTGTTTTTAAATACGTCGAGTACCAATCAGAAACATCGTCATACAACTTCACGGTTTTATTAAATCGGTCCTTCGCATATGTGTACGGTAATTTCAGTCCAATATTCTTCAAAACATACTGGTCTATTATTGGTTTATTTGGATCGATTGTCGCTATTAGTTTACTGGCAAAAGAAGCTTCTAGTCGTCCAAAGGTTTCAAGATACTTTAATACATCAGGATATTCAAGAGCTTTGTTTTTATTATCCTCAAGCAGATTAAAAAAGCCATTAGAAAAATCCTTAACGTTCGGATGTCTAAAGCCATAGAACTTTTTATAGTCATTTTGAAATTCTTCATCTTCTTTTACATTAACTTCATGAAACCTTCTCATGATTTTTTGATACTTTGCCAACCCCTGCTGTAAATCTGAAATTGCTTTTTCAAATCTAGCATTATCCATTTTCATCCTCAATTTTCTATCAGAATTATGGGCGTTTCTTTTATTTCTATCATAACGGCATTGGATTAAAAGAGCAACTATTTCATGCAACTGAGATGTGATTTTTTCTAATTACTTTTTCTGAGCAGTTATGCTTCCCTATACGACCTCTTGAAATCGCGACTTTTAACGCGTTGCCCCCTACCCGTTGCATTTGCAACACGTTTTAGCGATTTGACTACCCCCACCGGCTATTTTTATTGTTAATCTAAAGATATTCTGGTATAATATCTTTAGATTAACAAAGGGGGACAATCAAATGCCTAATATTAAATCCAGTACGGATCTAAGAAATAATTACAATGAAATCTCTAAATTCTGTCACGAACACGAAGAACCCATCTTCATCACTAAGAATGGTCAGGGGGACTTGGCTGTCATGAGCATCGAGGCATACGAAATGTTAAACGGCAAGGTTGAACTTTATCGTGCTCTTGATGAAGGTCGTGCCGCCATCAAAGCCGGAAAAAAACGTCCACTGGCTGATGTCATGAAGGACCTGCGACAAGAGATAACCAATGGCAACGTATAGCATTGAGGTCTCAGAGCCAGCCGAACACGACCTTCGTGATATTATCCTGTACATATCTTCACAATTGTCATCGCCAATGACGGCCATGAATATGATGGACACGATTGAAGAAGCACTGCTTGGGTTATCCGAAATGCCGCAGAAATGTCCGGCAGTTCGTGATGACCGGCTGGCTTCAATGGGGTACCGAAAACTCTTGATTAAGAACTATGTCGCTTTCTTTACCATCGATGAACAATCCAAAGTTGTCAACGTTGAACGAATCCTTTACGCCCGTCGTGATTGGCTTCGCATCTTGTAGCCGTTCATTTCCACCGGCCACCTTCACGAGCGGTAATGGTGGAGTGGCAGCTACTGCACAGGGCCATGAGGTTTTCTTCATCATGATTCCCGCCCATAGACAGAGGTTTAATGTGATGAACTTCCTGAGCCGGGGTCAACTTGCCACTCTCCTGACACATCTCACAAAGCGGGTGGGCTTTGATGTAACGATCGCGGATGCGTTTCCATGCCCATCCGTAGCGTTTCCGGGTCTCCGGATCACGCTGATACTTTTCATAGCGTTTTGCTTCTTGCTTGGCATGCTCGTCACAGTACCGTTCAGATGTTAGATTTGGACATGCTTGGTGTGAGCACGGCCGTAGGGGTTTCTTTGGAATATCTCTCACCTCATTTCCAGCATTAAAAAAGCCCTCACAGGTTTTCCTGTAAAGGCATCAATCATTTCATATATGTTTTTATTTGTTTTGACAATTTATTCTATTTTGGCAATTATAATATTACCACATCTAAAATGAAAAAGCAGTACACCATTAGTACACTCTTAGTACACTCTTAGTACACCTTTAGTAAACCATTTAGCGTTAAGGTGTTCAAATAATAAAAAAACAGCCAGATTTTTTCTGACTGCAAGTTTAATTATACTGTTCAAAAACGCCGATCTGGATCTGAATAGCTTTGGTTATTTTCTCCATCACGTGATCATCGGTAATCTGGCCGATCTTACACATGAGTTTTTCTTTATCAATCGCTTCGACCTGCTCAGCAAGTGCCACGCTGTTTAATCTTAAACCGCTTTCAACCGATGCTTGAATAAAAACATGGGTTGGTTGAAAACGTTTTTTACTTGTTCTTGAGGTCAGTGGCACAATTGTAATCACCGGTGAATGGGTATTGGCTTTATTATTACTAACAACAATTACTGGTCGAATCCCACACTGTTTCTTGCTCTTCGGATCATGACCAAAATCAACAGAATAAATGTCTCCTCTTTTACAATCCATGACCACCCTCAACTTAACATATAATCAGCCAGTTGCTGATCACGAAGGTTATATAATTCTTCTAATTCGCAAATGGCTTTTTTACGATGTTTAGCAATCATGTTCCGACTGATATCATATTTATCAGCAATCTCATCCCATGTCAGATCATTTATGATCATGTCAGTGATTATTTCGGGTAGTCTGCCACTTAGCGATTGCATGGATAATTCAAAAAAATTTAATTCCTCCTGCAATGAGTCGTGTTTTCTGATCAAATGTCTGTACCAGCCATCATTTATGCGATTCATTTTGTTTTCATAGGAGAGCGCAATTCCAGCTGTTTTATCAGATATATTACTGGTTTGCACCCTTTCCCCTTCAGGCTTCGCAAACTGCATAGTTTCAATGAATTCTTTGTCTGAGATACCTGTAAATGTCTTGATCTGGTTTTTCAGGCATCTCAATTCTAAGGTTCGCTGCGGATATTCTTTCATTATTTTCTCAATTCTTTTACTCATGGTTCACACTCAATTCTGGCTTTCACCGCCTCAATCAGCGATGCCTGCTGGATATCCTTATTTTCCAAAGCCTTTATCACATCTTCGTCGTGGGTTCCTTTGGTAACCAGATGCTGGATCACAACAGTATTTTTCTGTCCTTGGCGCCAGAGCCTGGAATTAAGTTGAAGATATAGTTCTAATGACCAGGTGAGTCCAAACCAAATAATCGTGGACCCACCATCCTGTAAATTCAAACCATGACCGGCGGATGCCGGATGGATCAAAGCCACTGATATTTTCCCAGCATTCCAATCTTCTATATCTTTTGCTGAATCGATGCATCGGGTACTGAAGCGTTCGCTGATTCGAGAAAGGTCATGCTTGTACCAATAGGCGACCAACAATGGTTTGCCATTAGCAGCTTCGATTAAGTCTTCCAAGGCATCCAGTTTTTTATCGTGCACGTAATGAACTTTATGCTCATCACCATAAACCGCACCGTTGGCCATCTGCAAAAGCTTGTTTGATAAACCCGCTGCATTCATCGCATCCACTTCACCAGATTCCAGGGTAAGGACCATCTCCTTTTGCAACTGGCCGTATTGCTTCTTTTCTTTTTCACTCATCGAAACCTCAATCACGTTGGAGATTTTTTCTGGCATATCAAGGAAATCAACGGCCTTCATGGAGATGCAAACATCTGAGATCAGATCATAAATGGCTGCTTCAGCACCATCTCTGGGCTTGTAAGAGTAGATGATTTCGCGATTGCGGCGATCTGGCATAAAAAAGCGTTCCCGGTAACCACCGATAAATCGGCCCAATCTTTTTCCCATATCGATCAAATACAATTGGGACCAAAGATCCAAGAGTGAGTTCGGGGCTGGTGTCCCGGTTAAACCGATGATTCGTTTTACTTTTGGCCTAACTTTTTTTAACGCTTTGAACCGTTGGGCTTGATTGGATTTAAAGCTGGAGAGTTCATCAATGACTAAGGTATCAAAATCCCATTCATGGTTGTCAACTAACCATTTAACATTTTCCCGATTGATAATATAGATCATAGCTCTTTTTCTTAATGCTTCTTCCCTTTGAGTCTTGCTACCTAGAACCAATGAATAGGTAAGACCGGTCAAATGCTCCCATTTCGTTAGTTCTTTTGGCCAGGTATCTTCAGCCACACGCTTCGGTGCGATTACCAGAATTTTCCCAGATTCAAAGGTATCCAGTGATAAAACCCAGAGTGCGGATAAAGTAATGATCGTCTTGCCAAGCCCCATATCTAACATAAGGCAACAAGCCGGATGTTCAAGAATAAAGTCTTTTGCATACACCTGATAATTATGAGGTTTGTATTTCATTCAGAATCACCCCAATTTCCTCTTCGTTGTCGAGCACAAAACATATGAAGCCAAGTGCAGACAATTGTTTCATTCTTTTTATTTGCAAAGGTCTTAGTTTTTCACCTGGTGCTTTTATTTCCACGAAAGCCATTTTCTTTTCTGGAAGAAGCACCAGTCTGTCTGGTACTCCATTCATCCCGGGGGATATAAACTTTATGCAGCAACCACCTACCGACTTAACTATTTTTACAAGTTTTTGTTCTACTTCTTTTTCTCTCATTTTTTGCACCTCCATCAGGTATAATTTCACGTGTATGACACCTTATGCCATGTATCTATATACTTTATATATAGGTAGTTATTTTTTTCTTCTTATAAAAAGAGTAGTAAAAAACTGTCATAAAGTGTCATAAAGACAGAATCAATCGGCTGGAAAAAATTCCGTTTTGAGTCTTAAACCCTTGATATATCTGCCTTTCGTGTTTCTGAATCGTTCAAATTCAGCCGATTCCAAAGCAGTATAGAAATCAGCTGTACTCCTGATAAACTCCCCTACCTGCATACAGAAAGTACGATATGCATTATAGACCTCGCCCGATTTTTCAGTGTATGAATCATCAACATCACAACACTCCATTAAAAAATGCGACAACCAATCATTAGCATCTTTATAATGTTCGATGGCATCACGGACTTTTTGGGGTGGTGCAACTTTGTACTCATCGTCAATTACTTTCATTGCGCCTTCAATAACCCAAGCAAGGATCGCTCCCCCCGCATTTTCATACAAATAATCCGCATAATTTTTGATATCCACACTGCCTTCAATCTTTGCGTCAAACGGAATTACAATCAATCGTCGCCAAATTCCTTTATCGATTGCCCCAACCTTTGGCAGGTGATTGGTATACAGAACGAGTGTATGTGAAGGAATATAACTGAATGGATCTTTATATTTTTTCTCTGCATAAATTTCATCGGTCGAACAAAGCTGCTTGACATTAGATGTATTCAGTCTCATCCCTTCTTCCAGCTCCGCGGCAATCAGCATTCTTTTTCCTTTTGCCTCCGCAAGTTCGGGTTTCACATTTCTACGACAACCAACAGTAAGCATATCGGCAGAAATATTCCCACTATATGTTCCAAGTACTCTAGAAATAGCATTCCAGAATGTAGATTTTCCGTTTCGCCCATCACCGTATGCAATTATTAATGCTTCAACGTACACCTTTCCAATTGCAGAGAGACCGACCATTCTCTGTACATATTCAATAAGATCTTTATCAGTTAGAAAAAAGGTATCAAGTGCAGACTGCCAAATATCACTCCCATTAAAATCCGGATCAACGGTAGTCTGTTTTGTAATGAAGTTTTCAGGGTTGTGCTCCAATGGGAAATTTACGCCTATTCGAAGATCGAAAGTATATGTTGGTGTATTTAATAAAAATTCATCCGAATCAAGATTGCACTGTTCAACTTCAAGCATTGGCCTCGCCTCTTTTAATGTTGCGCCAATGTACTTTGAATCCCGACGTTTGATGGCATATTTCTTATAATCAAATGCTGCTTGATACAAATCAAAGGCATGTGCTTGCTGTTTATTAAACATCTGCTCAGCTTTTTTGGGTCCAACTGATGCCAGAATTTCCATGCCACCATTTTTCACCAGCTCATCCATCGCTTTTTTCATTTCAACTTCAGCCTCACCGAGCTGACGTTCTGTTAAATTCTGCGATATGCCCTGAGATTTTGGTTTTGATTCTTCCCAAAAACTATCATTATAGACAATATAATCCGTTGCAGGAGAATAACGAAGAACCTCTTTATATTCTTTTGCCAGAACAATTGCCTGACCGACGTCAGAAAAATCATCAGGTTTCAATTTATAATCCGCGTTATATTTTTCTGGGGAAATATACCCCTCCTGGGAAAATACCTTACCTCCAAATTTTACTGCGCTGTTCCAGATCACTTTTAACTCACCTTCAGGTAATGGTGGATTACATTTTTCAGCTTGTTTTATAAACAACTCATAGGCTTCGTCGTTATTGCCATATCGCTTGATGAGTTTCCCTGCAATATGGCTCATGGTGCTGTTTCTCTGCCCTTCCTCTACTGTTTCCATTTGAGCGTCAAATTCAGCAAAATCCTCTACCTCAAGAAAATCTACAATATTCTTATCACCTGCATAAAATTCCACTTCTTTTGAATCGTTACCGAAAAGAAATCGTGCACTGTCGAGGGCTTTTTTATCAAAGAATGGAAAAAAAGTTGTAATTCTTTTTTTAAGAGCTACGTATGCTACTGAATCCGTCATAGGTGGAATAGCAAAAAATATATGAAATCTCGGTCGCGGCGATTTAGCACCTTTTTGTTTCATATTATTTCTGCTGTAAGACGCCACGAATGCTACATTTGGCATAGACAGTGCGACATCAAGAGGCGTCACCCAATCTTTTGGATTGTCTGAGTGATCATTATCGCAATCAAATGGAATATTATCAGCTTCTTCAAAATTATCTGCACTCCGGTAATTATTTTTGTATCTTGCCGTCACATGATCATTTTTGATTGCTTCTAGAAAAGACTCTTTATCGACAATTAACGCTTTATTGGGATACAGGCAGTTTGCGCTGTTTCCAACGCAATCTGCCGTATACAAAGTAAATTTAATCATAAGCTTCAACCTCCTTCATTTCCCAGTTGAACCACCTTATTTTCATTCTTCGTTTTTTTGCAATACCAATTTCATGGGCCATCCTTTTCGTAATGACTCCACCAAACACCCATAACTCTTGACATTTTCCAAGAAGTACATAATTAAAATGCTTCGCCATTTCACATTCTTCCGGATTGGTATCATCCATAAACTGTGGATACAAAAGATGGGTCGTTATTGGAATCCCGCTTTGTTCAAATGTAAAGCGACTATATTTACATGCATTCTTGACGTTGTTTGAAATATCACCAGCATAGGGACTACAAACATACACTAAAGGGCGGTAGACAGCCTTCAGATCGGCTGCAATCTCCACGCAATTAATATTGGAAATCTCTACATCTGAAACCAAGCCATTATTTCTTTCATGGTTTAACTTTTTAATCTCCATCAATCATCCCTCCTGTTCAATTAAAGGAACAATGCTTTCTGATTTCAGCAAATCGTAAATAAATAATCTTCCGGCCTGTGTCCAGTAAGTGTGAACATGGTTATGCTGTTTGCCATCCTTACCGGAAGTACTAAAGGTCTTTGTGCTGGTGTATCCTTTTTGGGCGTATTGTTGATAGAGTAACCAGATTTTCCCCTGTTTGTACTGCACACCTTTTTCATGCAGGTAAATGTTCATCCGATTCGGACTCCAGCCATAATCCTTTGAAATAATCGAAATAGCGACAAGATCTTTACAGTTAAGTACTACATCATAGTAGGATACCTTTGGCTTCATTTCAGCAATTTGCTGATTCTGTATTGCAATCGTCCCTACCAACTCAGTATTCTGATTTTTCATTAAGACAAGCTGATTATTTGCAAACTGCAAGGCTCTCGCCATTACTGATTCCGGAGAATTCCACGCTTCTTCGATTTTGATGAAATACTGCCGAAATTCTCTGCCAATTTCAGAACGTTGAAGCATACAAAGTTCTTTTGCCATCGCAATCGTCAATTGATGATGTATTGATCGTTTGCCTGGAAGTCCATCAGACCTATTTCTCATTTTTGAGAAATAGTCGATATCCTCTGAGAAACCATATTCACACATTCTTGGAAACCAATCTGCATACTTTGTGCTGATTCCTAAAGCCGCGTGTAATTCTCGTCCATTCACCGTCGGACGTTCACTGTCAAAATTGATGTTGATTAATTCGTTCACTACGAATTACCTCCTGAAATTTATTTAGAGACCCTTGCCTCCTAAATCTCAGTCAAAAAAAATAGCAGGATTTTTAAGTCCTGCTAAAAATATTTAATCTTTTTTGTAAAAGTCACATTCATAACCGTCAGCACGAAGCAGTAATCCTTGTGCCCATGGTGGAGTTTGACCCATTTGCTCACATACAGCATCAAGCGACATCTCTTTATCGCATTCTATTATTATTTCATCGTGGACATGAGCCACAATTGAACAATTCCTTAATGTTTGCATAGCAAACATTAAAATATCTCTGGCAATTGCCTGTATGACGTTCTCCACAAATTTAGGGCCATAGCTTTCCAGGCGTTCCCACTTTTTTGTAGAGCCAATACCCTCATAAGTTACAGACTCACCTCCAAATTGGTTCACTCCTAAGCGCGGTTTTACATAAGCCAGTCTTCGTCCAGACGGAAGAATAATAAACAGAAATCCACTCTGATACGTAAATCTTATGCCATGCGTTTCAGTTGAAATTCTTTGCTTTACACAGGTTTTAACAGCACTGTCTACATCCCACCATAAAGCTGTAATCATCGGATTGGAGTTTCTCCATATATTAACAAGCGGTTTTAATTCTTCTTCGGTAAGACCCATATCCAGTGCCCCCATCGCTTTCAATGCCCCTACTGATCCGCCGTAACCAAGTGCCAGTTCTGCAATTTTGCCCTTCTGGCGAAGATGTCCATTGATGCCGTATTTTTCAACTGGAACTCCAAACATCTGACTTGCTGAACTACAATAAATATCTTTGCCTTCCTCAAATACCTTCATCCGCCATTGTTCACCTGCAAGCCAAGCAAGAAGACGAGCTTCAATTGATGCCATGTCAGCTACGATAAATTTCTTATCTCCTTGTGGTACAAACGCAGTTCGAATTAGCTGTGAAAGTGTATCCGGGATATCATCATACAAAAATTCCAGTGCATTATAATTACCGCTACGTACTAATCCACGAGCTTCAGCAAGATCAGACATATGATTTTGTGGTAAATTTTGAAGTTGTATAAGACGTCCCGAAAATCTACCGGTTCGATTTGCACCATAAAACTGGAACATTCCTCGGGCACGGCTATTTTTGCAAACTACATTTTCCATAGCAGTATATTTACGAACAGATGATTTTGAAAGAAGCACTCTGAGCTGTAAAACTTCCAATGGTTTCCCAGTTGCTTTCTTCATAAGATTGGCTACCTCTGCCTTTGTCAGGCTATTCACCCTAACTCCCTGAGACGTTAACCATTCCTTAAGCTGTATTGGTGAATTTGGATTTTCAAGACCTGTAAGCTTCTGCGCCCTTGCAAGGCACTTACGCCTGATTTCTTCATCAAAAGCAATTGCATGACTGACTAACTGCATATCCATACCAACGCCCCGATCATTTATCTCCTGATCAAGATGATATTCATTCCAAATGCTTTCTGGAGCCGGAAAACGTGATAATTTATTCTGAATTCCCATCTCAGTTTCAATATCTCTGACATTATAGGCCACGAACTGCCGCCACTTATCGATATCATGATCAGGCATATTTCGGGTTCGACCATCATTTGCATTGGTTTTTGAACAGGGAATACAAAAATATTTTATGAGTTTTTTGCCCTCCTGCAATTTCTGCTTTTCTAAGTTTAAAACCGCCCCAACCCCTTCCAGTGATAAAGGGAGACCAAGCGTTGCTGCCCATACCATCGTGCAGCACCATGATGATGGATTTAAGTATCTTGCACAATGATCAGATAATGGATGATTATCATAGAACGGATCAAAGCTTATACCAAGATCTGATAAATATCTGGACAAGCATATTCGCTCAAACTGCGCATTAAATGCCCACTTAATAACAGATTCGTCAATAATAGCCTCAATAATTTGTTGCGGTATCTTTTCACCACATGCGATGTCAATTACCTTTACATCGCCGCCATCTATCGAGTATCCAAACAGCAAAATTTCAAAATCATCGCTTTCAGCATAACGATAAACTCCAGATTTTTGAAGATTAACACTTGAAAATGTTTCTATATCGATTGATATTGATGTCATAATAAAACTCGTCCTTTCTTAAAGAAAAACGGTGGAGGATAAACCTTCACCGTCAGCTACATTTATTCTTCAGTAATATTATTTTTTTCGGTTTTCTTTTCTTTAAGTTTCTTTCTTTGCTTCTTGATCCAGTGAATAATCCCCATTATTAGAGATCCGATCGTATTAACAACCAGTACATAAATAATGGCGAAAATAAAGAAAACATCAACCTGTTTAGCAAATTCATATAATTCGTTCATATCGTTTCACCTCATATTTTCGTTTTAAGGCTGACGGTGGTATTTCACACCGTAGCCAAAATCATATTTTCTTTTCCTATGCTAGAAAATCGTTATCTTCAACAGTTGAAAAATCATCAGCAGCATTAGTCCGATTTCCCATCACTTCCCCATTTTTTATTTTTTGAATATTTCCAAGTCCACATGCCACACCCTTATTTCCGTTTGAATTAAAAGCATAAAAATTTAATGATACTCTTGCATAACATCCGCTATAAACTTCATCCCGGTCAAGAATTGGTTTCACATCTTTGTCAACAATTTGTGGTGCTGTTTTGCTATTTGCATTGATAAACCAGTGTCCCTGATATGCCTCATCATCACGTTCAACATCGCCATCTCTTAATGGCAATTTGATCGCGGCTTTATTTGGCTTCTTACCACCAAATTTAGCAACACCTTCTTCAATCGCAGCATCAATCGCCTGATTGATCGCATCGACCGTTTCTGTATCTTCTTTGGGAATAAGAACACATACACTAAATTTTGGTTGAGAATCATTATTTATAGATACGGGTTCCCATCCATGAAAATAAGAGAGCCTTGTGTTTTTGCCTGTGATAACCTTTGTTTTATTTACGTTTGCCATATTAATTAATCCTCCATTATTTCGTTAAATTCGTTTTTTGCATTTGATACGTTTATTGCCGGTCTTTTATCCGTACCTGGAACCAAGACAGGTTTTCCAACCGGTTTGAAAATAAGATCCCCAAGGATATTTTCAAATTGTTTTTTGCCCATTAATTTTTGCATTACCGTTAAGGAAATTAAGTTCTGTTGGTAAATCTCAGTATAACCGTGTGCTATAGCTGTTTTTGCAACCAGATCTTCATCCTTATATTTACGAACAGAGCGACCTGATACAATCTTGAACCCATTCCATTTTTTACCATGATTAATTGCTGAATCTGTGGCATATGCCATAATTTCATTAGCCCATTTTGTCAGATCCGGAATAACAGATAAAAATTCTTCAATCTCTTCGTCTGTTAAAAGTGATGGAGATTTGAATTCATCCTGAGCCAGTTTCAGCTTTTCTTCGGCTCTTGCTCTACACCTGACTGCCGCACGACAGAAGGTACACCACTTACCAGGACAATAATTACCTTCACTATTTTTTGCCATTTGAGCTTTCGGTTTCAGTTCATTTTCAGCCCATTCCATTAGATCAGAAACAGAGATCATCCATGTACTGACATTCTCTCTTCGTGGTTGAAAAATTGTCATTGCCACCTCTTCAAAGTCAAACAAAATGCTATAAACAAGGGCCCCAATCGCATAACATTTCAGCTGCGGATTATCGAAGGCTTCTATCATTGTCATGCCAAATTTGAAATCAATGACATGCAACTTATTATCTGAAACAATGATACAATCAGCGGTACCATAGCCGCCAGGTACATAATCTGAAAAATCAACACGCTGTTCAATTAATACTAATGGATCCTTACAATTTTGCTTTTCAATTTCATACTGTTCCATAACAAAAGCCACATAGGCATCTGTATGTTCCTGCATTTCATCATTATCGTAATCCAAAGTTGGCTTTTTACTTTCCCGATGTAACATCGCCTTCAGCTTATACTCACATAATGCATGAGCTGCAGTACCTTCTTCCGCAGCTTGACTTGTCCTATTCTCGAATTCCGATTCCAGCAAAGCACTGGGTGCACAATTCAACCATCTGAATGAACTTGACGGCGAAAGCAACGCATGTTTACTCACCTAAGACCTCCGCCTCTGTGATGATATTTCCATAATTAACCGGGTCTATCTCGGATAACCGACTACCGCCATATTTCTGAATTAAATCCCTGACTTCAGTCGTAAATCCATTCTGGCTTTTTTGAGCCAGGATCACCCGAACATCTTCCAATGAGAATTCGCTTTTAGTAGTGGAATTTTTATTATGCAGTTTATCTTCCTGCGCAGTTTCCTTTTTCTTATTTACTTCAGCTGGTTCAGATTTATCCTCAATCATTGCATCTGCTATCGCCTGCAAACTGTCAGCCAATGTACGAACATCGGAAATTACATCAAGTAAAAGTTTTACCCTGCTCATATCGTCCCTCCTTCCTTAAGCTCTTTAACATCAACGGATTCAACCGTCTGACCAGGTGCAAGCAGATACACTTGTGTGAAATCGCCAAATAGAAATTTTATGATTCTCGATGGCAATCGCATATTCGCACCTCTCAATACAGTCGATTTTTTTCCGCTTGGGTCCGAGACATTAATAATGATCTTATGTTTTAATGCCATATCGACAACCTCGCTTTCTGTAAGGTATTCTCCCTTACAAGTCTTAGTCAAAAAAATCAGCGGAATTTTTAAGTCCCGCTGAAAAATATTTTTTAAAAATTTTCTTTTATGTATTCTTTTGCCTTGTTAATATGAATAGTAATATTTGCTGGACTAGTTTCCATTATTTTCGCTGCTTCGGTCTTGTTGTACCCTTCGATTACGACAAGCAGATAGGCTTCTTTTCTTTTTTGCGGCATTGTCTCAACGATCTCTCGCAACCGTTCAACATCGCTAGGAATATCCTGATGCATTTCACAATATGCATCTGCTAAAATTTTACTTTTATCAGTGAAATCTTCACCGTCATCATTTTCGCAAAGTCCCTCTAGCGAAAGATTCCAGTTCTTTGGAGCATTTTCATCGAGGTGCTCATCCTCCCAGATTTTATTAGCGATCTTTTCTTCTTCTGTAAATGGCGGATGTCCATTTTTACAATTATAATAAACTTCACTGTCATCCAATGAATGCAGTGTTTTAATGTTCGTCTCAGTAACGCCATCTTCTCCAGGATGGATTATGATATACTCGGTTCTGTAACCACCCTTTCCCTCTGGTACACTAATTGGGTAACGATACACGTTACGGTCTTCCTGTCTTGTTTTACGAAATTTCATTAAATTTCCTTACCTTTCTGCCTATTTAGCAGAAGGGCAAGGAAATCAAATAAAGTCGGTGCCTATGAAGTACACCGACCATTTGCCTGAAAATTAAGCATAAGGAAATAAGGGTACTTCATATTGCACCCATCACTTTTTTCACAGTGACGGTCAATATTTGTATCCATGCCCTTATAGCTAAATCAGGCTCTCGAATATTAATTTTGGGTATTAAATAATTTTTCTTTCCCCCATAAAGGTGGGATAGGCAATTCGCTTTCTAACACGTTAGCACCTATCGTTATGTAACATTATTTTTTCTTGCTTTTTCTCGTCTGCGCTAAAGCACTTCCAGCTACAGACTTGGCTTTTAAACTATAACGTGCATCTCTCAAAATCTTACTTGCTTTAGAAGCTACTGATTTTGATGTTTGTTTTGAATTCTTTGCCATACTAATCACCTCCATTCATCCAAAATTTCAGGCTTATTTAATGCCTGTACTTAATTTACTTCAAAATAAGAAATCTGTAATCAACTTGAAATATAGCTGAAATACAGTTGAAATATATTTCATGACAATAAAAAAAGAGCCACTCACATAATGTGAGTGACTCCACAATAAACCTTATTAATCTCTATAATCTTTTATTAGACCATACCGTCCGATATTTTCATCTTTAGTAAATTTGATGAGATGGGCCGATGTATAATCTAGATTTGGAATCTCATTTTCAATAATAATCGTTTGGCGTGTATTTTGGTTATCTAATAAATAACTAAAAAGACCACTTTTCATTGTATCTGAAGTGTGTTCTTCTCCAATATGATCTTCTTTCTCTTTTAATGAAAGAATTGGGGAATCTACAACTAAAATTTGAGGCCTGTAAAGATTATATTCATCAAGACATATCTGAATTGCAATTGCCAGTATTGTATTAAGATAAGCTCTAAAGCCTTTTCCCTGACTTTTTTTCAAATGACCATTTACAACAATATCACAATCATCGGTATCAAATCTTACCCCTGCAAAACGTTGATAATTACAGACTTCTAACAAATCCTTTAATATACGATCTAATTTATCATGAAAAACTTCGTTAAACTTTCCAGGCATATTTATGTTAAGGGTTGATGATTCTTCTTTTTCCGTAATCTTTAATTCTCCAACTAAAACATTGCTAAACACGTCTATCATTTCTTTCGCTTTATATTGATTTAAAGCCATTGTATAATCTGCAAGGTGTGAACGCAACTGCAAAATCTGTGGTCTAAGCTCTCCTCTAATCATGGAATCAACTTGTCGCCTCTCATCGATAAGCGAAAGCCTTGTTGATTCAAGTTCTTCTATCTCCTCAGTTATAGATTCTTGAACAGATTGCAAATCCCTAATTTGTACTTCGATTTTTTCAACCTCAGTGACTGCAGCATCTATACAAGATTCTGTCTTTTCTTTTGGTAGTTCTCCATTGCAGAAAGGACAATGATCTAATTTTACAATACTGTCGCTGTGAATATCACCATCAACAATAAATGTTAATCGTTTAATATCCGATTCATACTGTGTCATAAGAGAAATATTTCGATTTCGTAATACACGACATTCAGCGCTTTGCTCATCAATACTGATTATTTTATCAGCAATATCTCGACTTTTGTCTGTTGCCGCATCTAAGGCTCCTTCTGCTGCCCCGATTTCATCAATTACAGAAGTTATCATTTTTTCTAATTGAGCTGGTGTTTCTTTTGAAAAGTTTTGGAGTTCTTTCACTTTTTGTTCCGCTAATTTTGACATACTCCTATCAACAAATTTTTTGACAGCATCCTTGCGTTCATTTTTAGTTCGTTTATTTTTTTCTGCTTTTTCTGGAAGAAAATTCTTTCCGGTGGCAAAAAATACCAGAGATGACATAACTGGTGTTTCAACTTTTTTATTAAAACCAATACCAGATGATAAAATACTACTGATAGACTGTACGCGTTGTTCATCAACAAGTAAAATATGATAAAAAGTTCTTAAAGTTAACCTCTGTGGTTGTCCTGTTGTAGTTTGGACAATCTTAACTTTGTCCTCAATTCCCATTAGTCGAAGCCATACAGTGTTGATACAATTTTTAGTATTTCCGATTTTATATGTGCCGCTATTTATATAGTTAACTGAACTAGAAACAGCAAAATCATTACTATCTATTTCTCTTCTCATAGTCAAGTTTTGGCCGTCAACATCTAAAACTAATGTTATTTGTTTTATCTGAAGTTTAGAATCAAATCGATGATCCTTCGCCCCAAACATATAATCAATACAGTCTACAATTAGACTTTTCCCGGTATTTGATTCTCCATATATGATGTTTAGCCCTGAATCAAGCTCCAATACCGAAATCTCATTGTTTCCGGTAAGCAAGGATATTTTTTTAATATAAAACACTTTTATCCCTTGAGTGACTTTAAGGAAAAATATTGAATTAAAGCCAACACTTCCTCGTCACTGTCCTTTCTGTATTTTTTTACAGCAGCTTTTGCAATAGTCTTATAATCTTTCGCATAGGTGTTTTCTAATTTTTTTATAAACATTTTCCCTTGTTCTGAAATTGAAAATAGATATCCCCTACCGATGACTACATTGACCAAACCCTTAAGAACTAAAGCCTTAACTGCTTGCTGAACGAGCAAACGCCTGTTCGATATTTCACCGTACTTATAGTTGTTTTCCCCGTGTAAATTTCCGTGGGGCAAACTAAAATCCGCCGCATAACAAGAAATAAAATCAAGCGCTACAATTCTTTCTATTGCATATGGATTTTTCACATCTACTGAAAGAAGTAATAGTGTTCTTAATTCCATCTCAAACAAAGAATTAAATAATCCATTATTATTCATCTTCATCCTCCAACCACGTAAGTCGCATGTCATTCACCAACATATGGCAAACACCTTTTTTTTCTCCAGGGCTTACCCAATCTAACATACGATCTTGTAAATTGTGAGAAATGGGAACAGCTGTAGCATGCTCCATAACAGCGGTTAGGCGTTTATAACTACAATCATAATCCTTCTCACAAGTTGTTATAACGCCATCGTACATTTCATCCTTCAAAATGTTAAATCCATCAGTTTCGTCCAGTCTAATCGTGTCTCGCAATTCTCGATGAATCGTTTCAGCACAATAATAATCTTTACGTTGACGATTAAAATTTTTCTTCAACTTTGGCTGTGAATCTAAATCTTCCGGACGTACATAGTATTCACCTGTCTCCTCATGATAAACACGATATAACTCTTGTACATATCCAAGCTCGTGATCTTCAATATCATCTGGGGGGATAATGCTGATCGGTTTTTTATGATTTTTTTTAATCATTTCTTTAAAGGTTCGAATATCCGCATCTACAGGCGTTTCAAAAGGAATCGCGTCCTTTTGCAAATTATCTTTTGAGACAGCATAGAGGAAAGCTCGTCCGAGAAATTCATCTTTTTCATTCGATTCATAATATTGCATCAGTTCTTCAATTTGATCTTTTTGCAAATCAGAATTTCTAATCAGTGTAACCATTGCAGAGTACATTTGTGATTCTTGTAATGGATTAACTAAATCATCAATTATATGATTATAAAAGTATTCTCCTATGTTGTTAATTAACTCTAGACTTCCGGTTGCTATTTTTAAATTCTCAGGTATATCTTTTTTCTGTTCCCACAACGCTTTAGCCATCGTCGAGGTAATTGTATATGGATTTCCATTCCGATTTAAAACCCCCTCTAAGTTAATTATTGGCTCGAACAATGCTATAGCAATTTTTGTCATATTCGGTTTTGAAATTCCTAGTTCAAGAGTCTGGGCATATGAAGCGTAGTTGAATACATGCATAACCGCGTTCCTCCCTCAATTCAAATTCTTAATAGGACCACTATTCTGTTAATATATTAATTTCTTTTTCCAGTAAATTGCTTGTGAATAAAAATTTAATTTGGTTTTTCACATGTTTCATTTTAATATAACATGATGCTTTTATGCTTCTACACTTCATATTAAACGAGACTTTTTAATTCAAAAAATCATGATTATTTATAAATTTATTCTACCTTAAATCAGCACAATCCTACAAGTATTTGCGTTGGATATGCAAATATTTGTATAAAATATACGTATATATCTGAATATATATGTCGATATATTATGAAAATATAGGAATCAATTTCCTCCTGAGCATTGAACTAATTCTCTTTTTAGCTCGTATTTATTTTGTTTTGTGCCAAGTTTTTTCTCCATTTCTATTTTTCATCCTAGATTTCAACCCCTAGAAGTTTAAGCTGCTCATTGATTTCTTTTTCCAACTGCTCAATTTCGGCATTGTCCTGCTGAAGTAGACGATTCACTTCATCCAGATCAATCGGTGCTTCTTCTTCAAAGGTATCGACGTACCGGGGAATATTCAAGTTATAATCATTGGCTTGGATTTCGTCAATTGAGGCAACATGAGCATATTTTTCAATATCCTGGCGGGTTTTAAAGGTCTCGATAATCTTATTGATATGGTCGTCACTGAGATTATTCTGATTTTTGCCTTTTTCATAGTCATTGCTGGCATCAATGAAGAGAATATCTTTGGTTTGGCGGTTTTTCTTAAAGACCAGAATCGTCGTCGGGATGCTGGTGCCGTAGAATAAATTAGCTGGCAGACCGATTACCGTATCGAGAACGTTCTTTTCAATCAGGGTCTGTCGGATTTTACCCTCAGCCGCCCCCCGGAACAAGACCCCATGGGGTAAGACAATCGCCATCGTGCCGGTGCTGTTAAGGTGATAAAGACTATGTAGGATAAAGGCAAAGTCGGCCTTTGAAGCTGGAGCCAGTTTGCCATATTCGCTAAAACGGGGGTCTTTTAATTTGCTTTCCGGATTATCCCATTTGGCCGAGTAGGGCGGATTCGCCACCACCGCATCAAAGCTGCGGGGCTGATCAATCCCTTTGGCATCCGGGCCATCGGGCCAGTCACTTTCTAAGGTATCAGCATTATGCAGGGTCATGTTATTAAACGAAACCCCATGCATCATCAGATTCATCCGAGCCAGGTTGTAGGTGGTGGTGTTTAATTCCTGGCCGTAAAATTTGATGGCCCCGGTGTGATCGCCGCCTGGCAATTCACTGCGGACGGTTAAGAGCAGCGACCCGGAGCCCATGGTCGGGTCATACAGGGTAAAGGCTGTATCGGAGGCCGTCACATCTGCTGTCACCAGCTTGGCCAGAATCTGACTGACCTGATGGGGGGTGTAGAATTCGCCCCCTTTTTTTCCAGCTGAAGCGGCAAATTGACCGATTAGGTATTCGTAGATTTCGCCCAGTACATCTTTTCCGTCAGCGCCATGATAATCAATCGCATCAACCAGCTTGACGATATTATTCAGCGATTTGGCCCGGGCGGTAGTGGATGCTCCCAGCCGGGAATCGCCGAGGTTGATATCATTGAAAACGCCGCTAAAATCCTGAGCCGCTTCTTTATTTAACTCGGTATTGCGGTTAAAGTTGTCAAAAATCGTCTGATAATCGCTGGGTATCACCTGACTGTCGGCAATTTTTTCGGTCAACGAGACCCAGGTGTCATCCGGGGCAATGGCATAGCCTAGGCTTGCCGAGATATCATCGAGGTAATCAGCCAGATCCGCTTCGCTGGCCTGTTCCTTAAAGGCTTCGTTAACGGTTTGCCCCGCCATGACATCAATGACATGGTTGGAAACCAGATAGTCTTCCTGGTGTTCCGATAAATAGCGGTAGAACATGAAGGCCAGGATATAGTTTTTAAATTCGCCGGCGTCCATATTGCCCCGCAGCTCGTTGGCCATGGCCCAGAGTTTACTGGTGATGGATTGTAAAGTGTTATTTGACATAAGTTGATCCTTTCGTTTGGGTATTTAAACAAACATTTGTTGCAATAAGGCTTTTTTTCGGTTTTGGAGATGGTCCAGTTTGCGTTGGTGGAGGGTGATAAGGTTGTCGAGGTTACTAAAGTAGTCCCCAATTTTGATTTGTTCTTCTTCATTTGGAAACATAAAATGCATATTTTTAAACATACCGTTTGTGATTTGATTAATTGTTGCCCCAAGATTTTTTTCCACTTCTTTATCAAAAACTGGTGTACTTAATAATGCATTTGTGAAAGCAGTGTTTGATGATCTCATTCCCATCATAAATGCTCCTATAACAGTATTGTCCATTTTAGCCTTGATTTGACCGTGTTTTCCTATTAATGAACGCGAGCCATTTCTTACAACGACAATAACATCTCCCTCATGTACATTGTCCACATTAACAACCTCTGATTTTACATAGATATTATCTGCATTAATAACCTCTCCATTTTTTACATTGGATGAACGAAGTACAAGTGTACCTCCTCCTTTAATAACATCGTTAGGAGAGTATGTTAATCCACTATATAATTCTACTTCATCAGTTAACTTACGCTGTTCCCAGGCATCCGTAAATCCCGGAAAACGCAGCTCCGGAAAAAGCTCGCCAGCTTTGGGGAACATTTTTTGCAGCAGCCCTTTTTTTCGGACTTGCAAATGGGTAAGCTTACGCTGATGAAGGGTGATTAAGCGATCGAGTTGTTTAAAGAAATTAGTGATTTTCTCCTGTTCAGCTACCGAAGGTATGCAGCACAAAACGTCAGTAAACGAATCCCAATATAATCGTTTCCTGAAGTCCGTAACCCCATAAGACAAATTGTCAATCTGACCAATCGTTTCATCACGTCGCAAACAATAATCCATAAATGGAGGATAAAGTTGCGCACTGGGAATCGCTGTAATATATGCAGGACTTACCATCCCTTCTGTCTGTACAACGCCGATCGCCCCTTGCCATGCACGCATCATGTTTAGAACAAGATCTCCAGCATATACATGTTTATAGAGTGACTTATCCTCACTTCTTCGCACTTTTTTTCCTAAAGTGTCACTGTCCAATTCTTCGTTTGATACACCATGGTGAATCGAGACGGAAAGAATCTGTAACGAATCAAAACCGCGTTCATTTCTCTGAGTGTAAACTTCCCCCAATTTCCGCTCTTCCCACTCCCCGCTAAACCCCGGGAACCGTAACTGCGGCACCATCTTCTTTTTTTTACTCATTGCCGCCCCCTTGGATCTTTCTGATTTCCTCATCAAAATCAGAAACAATCTTTTGATGTTGATTAAATTCTTTGTATTCACCGATCGCCTTTTGCTTGGCCGTATTGTGTGAGATATGGCCGTGTCTTTTTAGAATTTCATACCGGTTGAATTTAAGGAATTCATCAATACTCGTCGCAAAATCCTGCATCGATAAGAGGGTTTCATCTTCAAGAAGCCGTTCCACATAGTCAAAATACGCCGAAACATTACGCTCCAAACTTCTGATTTCTTTTTCTGATAAATAGTTTTTAGCAACCGTCACATCGGACTGTAAAATTCGACCATCCGGGGCGTTTTTCCAGGTCGTCAGTCCCATGTGTTCTTTATCCTGATCAGCGCTGTCATAAATAATTTCAGCGGCTGTTTTACCGGTTATGGCAAAATGAAATTTGTTTTGAACGGTTGCATAGAAATTTTTGGTAATATCTGATTTCTTATCATAGTCGTAAGAAATCTCGGCAAACACATCGGTGATTTGTTGCCAAATTCTGCGTTCGCTGGCTCTGATGGAGCGAACCGTTTCCAGCAACTCACGGAAATAATCTTTGCCAAAGACCGCTTCACCTTGTTTCATTCGCTCGACATCGATCTTAAAACCTTTTTTTATATAGTCCTTTAAGACATCGGTCGCCCAGATTCGAAATTTCGTGGCCTTTTGGGAGTTAACACGATAGCCCACCGAAATAATTGCATCAAGATTATAAAATTTAACGTCTTTGGTCTGAGTTTTTCCTGCAATTGCGCCATGCTGCGTGGTATTTTCCAAAATGGAAACAACCACTTTTTCGTCTAGTTCGCCAGACTCAAAGATATTCTTAAGGTGCTTACTTATTGCCGGAACACCAACATCGAATAAACCAGCAATCGCTTTTTGGGTCGCCCAGATCGTTTCATCTTTCATTACGACTTCAATTTTCTCATCGGATTCATATAGTAAAAATTGTATCTCGTTCATTGTACCTTCCTTTTCATAATCGTCCTGATCCAGTCATTCGAAAATTCCAATGTTTTTCCCTAGCTTTCTGTCAGCTCATCCGCTAATTCATACAGAGCTTCCCGCAAGCCATTGCGGTACTTGATCTTGGACAAACCCTGGACTTTTTCATCGTGGGCCAGGGTCTGATAATCGCCGCTGGCATTGGCAATGATGTCCCGAATCTGTCCATTATCATCGAGATCCTGCTGGCCATAGCGGTGACGGCTGAATAGTTCCCGCATCTGAGCGCTGGTGATGACGTCAATGATGCCCCATTTAATGCGAAAATCCTGAAACTGGCGATCGAGACTAACCGCATTGGCGGCTTGAATGACGGGATCACTCTCACTTAATCGGGCCGGATAGTTTTCAACGGTGTAATGGCCGTTAAAAATGGTTTTGGCGGCATTTTTAATCTTGCTGGCATAGTTTCGGTCATCCAGACCATTGGCAAACTGATCGATTTTTGCTTTGGTATCAACCGCTGCCTGGTGCTCTTTGTCATGGACCTGGTTGAGTAATTTTTCTAATAGTTCAGTCAAATAATCATAGTCGATCTTAACATCCTTGACATGGGTCATCCGCAGCTCGATCTGATAGAAGGAAACTTTTTTTTCTTTGGCGATTTGTTGCCGCAACTCATTGCTTAACACCGTGGTCAACATCGTTTCTTCGGTCGAGGTCATCCCCAGGGCTGCGATTAAATCATCCGGCGCATCGTAATTAAAGCCGATTTTTTCACCGTCTACGGTTTCCGGATCATATTGTTTCAGCTTGGACATCCCCATATTATACTGTCTTAATAGCGTAAGCATTTGCTCTTTCTGCTTTTCGCTGGGAGGTAGCGCCTGAAAGGCGTCGGTCAGCTCTTTTAATTGTCCCACCACATCTTTGACCTCTGTAAACACGGTTTCAAAAGGCTTGGCGATGATCCCATCATCTTCGATGGTTTTTTTACGTTCATCTTCAGACAAATTGGCTGAATCTTTATTGGCATAGATGGCCAGGGCCTTGTTCATCAGTTGTTCGTTCTGGGCTGGCCAGCGGTAATTGACAATCCGGCCCCAGGGTTTTTCCTGCATATCGGCAATCCGATTGGTGCGTGAATAAGCTTGAATCAAGGCGGCCCCTCTTAAGGTCCGGTCGACATAAAGGGTATTTAACTCTGGGGCGTCAAAACCGGTCAGCAGCTGATCAACCACAATCACCAGGTCGAGATAGTTCTTGTCGGTGGCGGTGCGGTTTAAGCGGCTGGTAACATCCTGGGTATAACTGGCCACATCATCCATCCCGAAGCTGGTACCGAATTCCTGATTGTAGGCCGTTATCGCTTCACATAAGCCTTTGTTGGTGGCCAATTGGGTTTCATTATTTGAGGTGTTCAGGCTGAAGGTTACAGCGACTTTGAGGGTTTGTTTGCCTTTTTCCTTGTTTACTAAATTAACCCGCTGGAACTCATGGAAATAGAGCATTGCCATCGGGGTGCTGGCTTTGCCGCCGCCGACATGGGTGGTGAAGATGGCGTTATATTTGCCTTCATTGGAGCGGTTGCGCCAGTTTTTAAAAATATCCTCAACGACTAAAGCAATGTGCTCGGGATTCTCATCATAAAAGCTGGGTTTGATGGTATCATCAATATCTTCGTCAGTCAGATTGTCAATTTTCAACTGAATCTGGGCATCGGTCCAGTGGGGATAAAGGTTTTGATAAAAGGCCGGTAAATACTCCGTCTTCATTTGCGTTTCATTGATAGTCGTTTCAAAATCGACTTTAAAGCCGAGTACATTACGATCGGCTATCGCTTCCCGGATGGTGTAGGCATGCAGCAGCGGCCCGAAAATATCCTCGGACCTGAGACCCGTCGTGGTTTCATCAAACATCGGTGTCCCGGTATAACCGACCCAGGCGGATCGCTTAAAGGCCTTTTGAATCGTCGCAAAATTCTCGCCCCCGGTACTACGATGTGCTTCATCAACAATAAAGACGATGTTTTTATCAGGTGCCTTGAAGGTCTTACGATTAACCAGAGTCCCCAGTTTTTGAACCGAGGTGACAATAATATGATTGTCTTTGCTTTTTAATTTACGGCTAAGATCGTTAGTATTTTCGGTGCCCTGTACCGTTCCTGATCGAGTGACATCGCTGACATCGCCATCCGGATCATAGGCCTGATAATTTTCATCGGTCTGTTTAGTCAGAGCAATCCGGTCGACTACAAAGACGACTTTATCGACCTTCGGCATCCGGGAAGCCAGCCAGGCCGTCTTAAAACTGGTGATGGTTTTACCGGAGCCGGTGGTATGCCAAATATAACCCACTTTTTTATTGCCGGCATCAAAATCAATCTGCTTGATGCCATCAATCACCTTTTGGGTAGCATAGACCTGATAAGGGCGCATCACTTTAAGCATCTGTTTGTTCCTGGTGCCATCTAAAATCATATAGTTGGTGGCCATTTGATGCGCCATGGGGATGCTCAGCATCGCATCGGCAAACTCTTTCCAGTTGCGGACAATAGTATTATCTTCTTTGCGCTGCCAGTTAAAGGCAAAATCCTTATTAAACTTATCGGCGGTGGTATTGGCCATATACTTAACGTTGTTGGGCGTTATCGCCACCAAAATTTGTAATGTGGAGAAGATATCTCGAAACTGATTTTCGTCCGCATATTGATGCATCTGGTTTAAGGCTTCATTGACATCATGGGTATCACATTTTTCTTCAATTTGAATAATCGGCAGCCCATTGATCAGTAGGGTTGTATCAAAACGCCGCTTCTGCTTGCCGGTGATCACAGCTGGACGCTCAATCTGATTGACCACCTGATAAACCGTATCGCCGGCACCGATTTGCTTTTGGTCAAAAACTGTTAGAAAAACATGACGGCCATCGTCTAAATCAATTTCAATTTGTGAGACCCCGTTTAATCCGTATAAAAATTGACCGCCTTCGTAGGGAGTCCGAAGCTCCGAAATGATTTTCTTGACCTGACCAAATTCCACCGCACTGAGGGGCAGATTCAGGGTTTTCTGATTGTGCTGCTCAAGAATTGTTTTGAAATTATCCCACAATGCTTCGGTCGTTTTGATATCTTGTTCGTATTTCCACAGTTTCGTTTTCACCACATAATGAGCCGGCTTTTCTTCCACCCCATTTGCATCAATGGTACTGTTTTTTTCAGGATTGGTGATTGTTCCGCTGGTGATATACTCGATTAATTCTGTTTCAAACTGATTCTCTGTCATGCTTCATTACCTCCCCCAGTTGGTGCAATCGTATCATCGTTTCCTGCTTAGCTGCCCTATTTTTTAATGCCTGCAACCGCAATTGTTTAAAATATATTTCGCCAATTATTTTTTGCTTCTCTATAAAGGGTAATGTTGGGATTTCGAGATCTTTTATTTGTTTAAGTGTGTATTTTAGAACTTTCGACCCTTGTAAACCGTTAAGCAATTGTTTTTTGATGGCGCTGTTTTCATTTAATAAATAAACAAGAAATTGTCCGTTGAGTTTCTCTTTTGGAACCAATTTGACATAGTTTTGAGTATATAGATAGCCTCTATGTTCTTCCCTGATGACTGAGGCACTCCCAGAAATCAAACTGAAAAGAACATCACCTGTAAAAAGTGTGTTTACATCATCCCTCGTACGAAGGCGTTTTTTACCATCATCTTCAGCTGGGATACCAACTAAATCCTCCAATAAATCGGTCTGACTATACAAGTTGTAGATCGGCGACTGTTTATCAATGCTCTCGGTAATTCTAAATTGAGGTGTTCCACTGACAAAATCAACAAGCATACTTAACTTTTTCATTTTTGTGCCTTTCATAAATTACTTTTATATTTAGGATTATATCAGAATTGAGATCGGATTACAAC
>Ga0163223_100138_pt1 | contig 26432 bp, 28 predicted proteins | sample MSEWel2016_02_17_2_FD_113147 | JGI IMG/M metagenome (GOLD analysis project Ga0163223, IMG submission 113147) | Subsurface microbial communities from deep shales in West Virginia, USA - MSEEL Well Study Marcellus 5H_2016_02_17 ...
ATCATGAACTGTCACAATATTTATACATCTTGCGAAGATAGGGATGCTGAAAGCCATAGAGTGAATAATATCAAGTTTGTACCTGGTTTGAAAAAAAGGAATAATTAATTGTTCAGCAATTAATCTTCCAATTTTTCCTCTCCTAGCCAAAGGAACTTCAATTACTTTACAATTACTTTGTGAAATTTCCGTCTGCAAATATGATTTGTCTTGAACAAAAATATAAAAATAATAATCACTAGATTTGGTTATTTCTTTAATTATATTGATTGAATAATACCCTACACCAGACTTACCTTCGCCTACTATTAATGCATTTATTCCAATATTCATACAACACCTCTTACGTTCCTGAATTATTCACTTGATAGCGAATTTACAAATTGAATCCACGAATTTTTAAATTTATCCATGTTAAAATCATTTGCGCGATTAACAACTGTTTGATAATCAAAACATTCCTTTAAGGCGCTTTCTATTGCGCTTGATAACTCATCAATGTTACCCGGCTGAATTACTAATCCCGTTTTCCCATTGATGTTGTGATATGATGTACCAGTTCCTAATTCAGTTGTAATTACAGGCGTTCCACAAGCCATAGCTTCTAAAGCAACTAATCCGAATGCTTCACCCCTATCAGTTGAGGGCATTGCTAATAAATCTGCCGCGCTGTAAAACAAAGGGAGCTCTTCGTAGCTAACATTATTATAGTGAAATATCCTATCTTGCAAATTATTCTTTTGAATCAGAGAATCAAAATTTTCTAATGAATCCTTTGATACTACTACGAGTTTGTAGTTATTAGCAAGTTTTCCAAAAGCATTTAATAATACATCTATTCCTTTATATCTTGATATTCTACCCACAAAGAGGATTATTTTTGTATTATGATCATCATCGGCTATATCTTGAAGAATTCTTTCTCGATAGTTATCCTTTCTATAATAGAAGTGTTTAGTATCTACAGCTAATGGGATAACCTTAATCTTTTCCGTGAATCCAGCTAAAAGACTAGATGAATTTATAATATTTGGCGATGTAACGACAATATAATCCATTTTTTCAAGAAATTTCATTGTAATAAATTTATTATAAATATCACCGACAATTCCTTTCCCAACGATATCTGCATGATAAAGACAAATATCTATTCCACTTCTTTTTGACTCCAAAACATAATTAATCTCAGGTTGGAATGAAGGAAAATGAAATAATCGTATATGATGCTCTTTACACATAGAGCGCATTACTCTTCTGTATGATAATGAAAATCTAATATTTTTTTTCAACTCAAAACTTGGGAGACGTTTAACAACTACATTATCACAATGATCCATTTGGTATTTGTACCGATTGTTCAAACATATCACTTCGTGGTTTTCACTCTCTAAAGATTTACAAATATCTCTAGCAACAAACTCAATACCACCTATCTCAGGAAGATACATCTTATTTATAGTTAACATATTGCCCTCCAATGATTATTTTTCATAAACCAAATTACCAAAAACCTTATTGATTAAATTAACTCTTTTACCTATTAGCCTTATAACTATCCCAGCAGTTTTTGATAAATGAATTGATTTTCCATTTTTCTCAGCTAGTTCTTTAACCATTAGGCTTGTATTTACATATTCATCGTCTTGTGGGAAATACAACCCTTGGGCTTCTTCATCAATATATTCCTTCACCGACTGACAAAGCTTGTCTATATGCAGCATGCTTCGCTTATTATCTATTAAAGGGAATATTGGTGATTTAACAGCCAGCTTTTCCAATCTGGCATAATTACCTGGACAATTTGGCCCGTAGACCATTGGTGGTCTTAGTACAACTACACTGAAACTTACATCATTCAATTTATCAAGCTCTGTCTCAGCTTCGACCTTGCTCATACCATAGAAAGTCTTTGGATTAACCGGTGTTTTACGATTAATAATCATCTCTTGTCCAAGTTTACCTTCTTCTCCATAAACAGCCATAGTACTCATAAAGATAAATTGTGATATACCAGCTTCTTTTGCTTTTTTAGCCACTTCAATAGGCAAATCTTTATTAACCTTAAAGTACAACTCTTTCATTTCAGGCTGTTCTTTTTGGTGCACGACAGCAGCCACATGAAACACAACATCATACTTAGAGAAATCCTTCTCTTTCCAAGAACCATCTTTCATATCAACTGTATCTACTTTATATTTATCAGGTTCTCTCATGAGCCAATTCTCTAAAGACGTGCCTATATAACTATTTTTACCAGTGATTAATACCTTTTTCATTTTGTTACAGTCTCCTCAGCTTTAGAATTTGAAGTTTGGGACGCTTGACTAGCCTTAATCCCAGTCCCACCTTCTACAACACCATCACTCCTAAGAACACTAAATATCGTCCCAAAAAAGCATCTAATATCCATCAAGAACCCAATCTTCTCAGCGTATTCTCCATCAAGTCTAGCTTTTACCTCAATCTCAAGCTCATCTCTACCATTGATCTGTGCCCAACCTGTAAGGCCTACTGGAATATCATTTGCGCCATATTTATCTCTTTCCTCTATCAGGTCATACTGATTCCAAAGGGCTGGTCTAGGACCAATAATGCTCATCTCACCTTTAAGAATATTTATAATTTGAGGTAATTCATCTAAACTTGTTTTTCTTAAGAATTTGCCAACCTTAGTAATCCATTGATCTGGATTTTCCAAGAGATGAGTTGGTGTATCCTTCGGTGTGTCAATTCTCATGGTTCTAAACTTTAGAATATTAAAATGGGCTCTATGTATTCCTACTCTTTTTTGTTTAAACAGCACTGGACCTGGTGAGTTTAATTTAATAGCTAATATCAAAATCACAAAAACAGGCGAGAGTATAACAAGCCCAACGAAAGACAATATAAAATCAATTGATCGCTTAACTTTTAAATACATACATATCCCCCTAGAATCCCTTAGATTTCAAAAAATCGTTTGGTGTTGGCAAATCTTCTCTTGTAACAATCATGCCACTTTCAACTTTTTTATTACTCATTACAACACAATGTGATTTAACAATTGCTCCACAATCAACATGAGTGCCATAGCCAATGAAACTATCATGATCTATGATTGAACCTGCACCAACAATGCATCCTTTTTCTATAACCACATTCGTTTGAACTAACGCTCCCATGGTTACTATTGTACCTGGATAAATTGATGCTGAGGGACTAACTATAGCCTTCGGATGTATAATCACTGGAAGAATGTATCCTAAATCTTCTGTTCTTTTAATCCATTCCATACGCAGTTCATTGTTGCCAATTGCTACAAAAGCGTATCTATATTCTTTTGAGAGTTCTGAAATATCATTTAGCTTTCCTATTGCCATCTCAGAATTATCATCTAAAAATTCAATTTTATCGAAAGCAATCATTGCCTCTGCTGTTTCTTTTACCACACGACCGTGTCCACCAGCCCCTAGAATTAGTAAATTCTTTTCCACTGAAACCCCTCACTATATCTATAATCATAAGTTTTATCTAATCTTTGCATAGCTTCGCCCTTTCACAGTATCTACTGCTAATTTATCGGCTTACTATGTCCTCAAATCAATTGCGTTGAGCCGAAACATCTAACGAATTTCATTGATTGTTTTAATCTATATTCTTTCTGTAAGATTGATTACAGTCAAACCTTCTACTTTAGCAAATTCTTTAAGAATTTCTTCATTCGGGATCATGTGAACTAAAACTGACGAATTAAAATCCTCAAGATTCATTTTGTTTTTCATGTCTAAGACAATCAACTTTGAATTGTAATTACTTGGTTTAAACTCGTTAATCGCTATTCCAATCATTTCTCCCATTTCATCATCACTTTTCAAAACAAAAATGACGTCATGATCATTTGCTAATTCTTTAAAAATTTCCTTGATTTTCTCTTTTGTTTGATAAATTGCTCTATAATGTGCTTTTAAATAACTCACGGTTTTTTTTGCTTTTTCCATCATACCAACTGGTGTTAGCATATAAAAAACTTGTTTCTGAGATACTTGTGTCATCTTAATGAGACCTTCTTTAATCATTTTGTTCATCAGTGCATTTACAGTACTGACTGAAACACCTAACTTTCTTGAAAGCTCACGCTGAGAGACATTTTCATTATCCATAATTTCTGACATAATCGTGTATTCATTATCCGAAAAAATACTTTTACTATCTGCCAATTTAATCTCCTCATTTCAAGCAACTATAAACAAAAATGTGTTAACCTACATTACAGTTCGTAAAACGAACACTAAGAGTAGTTTACCCCTTTGTCATATTCTTGTCAAGTCAAAACTCATGTTCTTCTTTAAATTTTAAACTCTATTTGTCTTATGCATGTTTTTTTAAACTTTATTTTCAACATCCCTTAATAATAGAGTGTTAAGTTCAAGGTATGCCATCGTGACAGGGGGACCGTGACACACATTCTACTAGTAGTTCTTTAAAGTCTATGGCTGGTAAATCTATACTGATTGAAGCCTGATATGAATCGTTAATATTCAATTTATTAGACTCCGCATTTGAAACATCATTATCATTATTATCCTCTTCCATCTGATCCTCAACTGCTTGTGTATCCTCTTGCTCATCTTCTAAAACCTGTAGATAATAAAGATTTGAACGCTGCCCCCCTTGCACGTGAAAGCGACTTTCACGTGCAAGAAAACCCGCTTCTTCAAGATCATTCAATGCTCTCTGTACTGTTCTAGTACTGATATTGCACTCTTTAGCGATGGTTTTAACCCCAGGAAAGCAAGTTCCCTCCCTATCAGCACGATTGATTAGATAAAATGCGACTAGCGTTGCTCTTTGAGTTAATTCTAATGAATAAACTCTCTCTATTAAAAGACTTTTGCTATTCATACTTGACCTCCGAATTTTTAATAAATGGCTTGATTACCGATAACCACATAGACGTATTTATATCCTCGTCGAAATAATTTGGTGTGTAATTTGAAAAATGAATATTCTTATGAAGTTTTAAATACTTATGCTGATCTGACTCTGCAACAAAAGAAAATAAGATGTTTAATGATGTTGTATCTAAAAGGTCCTTATGTTTTTCAATATCATTCACTTCATAAGGTTTGCCTGTTGCACAAAGAATTGCAACATCACAGTTTTTTCTAATAGCGCTGATAATTCTATTATCAATCACCCCCATGTCATAGATAATGAAACCAAATTCATCATGGCACTCTGAATGGAGCGAAAGGTATTTTACGCCATTGTATAGGATGACATCATCCTTAGATATTATTCCCTGATAAAATGCCGGCAGTTTACTTAAATGACCATGCTCGTTTGCTTCTACATAACAAACCTTGGCTCCGATACTTGATAAGTAATTGGCAAAATTAATTGCCATGGTGGTTGTACCAACTCTATGTTGTACCCCCGTGACTGCTATCTTTATTTCTTTTTTTGAGAATTTATATATTTCTGCTGACGTCTTAAAAGAAAAATCATTAGGAGTAAGCTTTAGCATAATGTCTCTTTTACTTAGCCCTAAATCACTTATCGATTTAAGGAGTTCTTCTTTTATGGCTTCAATATCTGAAGCTGATACTATATTGTAAATTCCATTTTCAATAAGCTTATAGGCCAGGTCATGATGCCCTTTCATATCTTCAATATAAAATATCAGTCTTGAAGTAAACATCTTTTTAAAAGCATTCACAGCATCCATAATGTCACTATTTGAATCTTTAATGGCATTAAGATCAATAACCATATACTGAAAATGATTCAGGCTTCTGAGATCGCCAAGTACAAACTGTCTAAGTGAAAAAGTACCGGATAATTTCTTAATGATGATACCGTGCTCATCATTAAGAAAATCCAGCAAATTGATATGATCATTACTCGATAAGTATAAGAGCATCATCTACACCTCCCTCCTGCTCAATTTGAAAGTCTTTTGGCAGTACAATATCTACATCCTTTGGTTCATACATAAAAAGCATAATAATGCCAATAACAACGATGACAATGTAAATCATGAGTTCTATGACAAGTTTCTTCTTCAAAATAGTCGCCTACCTTCCTCCGGAATTCCCCATGAATTTAAATTTATAATCAGGAATCTGAAAATTGACATGGAGTCTTTTTGATCCAATCATAACCAATGCATTACCTCTTTTTTTCTGAGCTAAAAGCTGTTCTTCAGCATCTGTAAGATTAAAAAGCTGTTTTGTTTCAATTAAGTTCATACCATCACACCCCATCAATATCTTATACGCTGGGATATCTAATAGAGCTTGTCCATACATTTTGACTTTAGAATCAAGAAAATCAACGACCGAATGAGAGATGATGGCTATTCCTGCTTCATATTTTCTTGCTCTTTTTTCGACATTTCTAAGAAATACTAAAGACTGTGGTACATTAGGGTCAATCATAAGATAGCTTTCATCACAGATTAAGAGCACTGGTTCAGTTCTATCTAAGCTCATTTGTTGCCAACACCATGTAAGGATATTGAAGTACTGAGTCCTTTTAATATTGTCACTGGTATTTTGAAGATCATGGGTATCTAAACAAATACATCTTGTATTGGTCTCGATTGAACTTTTTCCATTCCATAAAAATGCGTCACTACCAAGAGCAATATCTTGAAGCAGTAACGCCAGTTCTTCATATTCATTTTGTTCATTTGGTGATATCAATTTATCTTTTATCTTTTCTTTTAAAAGCTCATACAAATCTAGAAACACCGGAAAATCATCATTAGTTAAGTTATTGATATCTGTATCCCAATGGATACCAAAGTTATTATACAGCTTGATCAGTGTATTTTTAAGAATTGCTTTTTGCTTATCTGATATTGAAGGTAAATAGAGACTAAAAAATATTTCAAGATTCTTCATGTATATGGCCATATCGCCCATACCATTGCCTTCATCCTTATAATATTTATCATCTTCATCCACTGGTGTAGGTCTGATTTGAAGTGGATTAATCTTACCATTGGTACCTCCGCCGGCATTGATCCAATCACCATCAAGTGCCATGCATAACTCTCTCATTTCTCTTTCCGGATCAATGAAGATGATTTTTGTGCCTTTCATATACTCCGAAAGGGCAATGTGCTTAACAACGGTGCTCTTCCCAACCCCAGCCACACCCATGATGGTAAAGTTTGTATTGGTTCTGTCATTGCCCCTTTTCCATGGATCAAGAACAACTAGACCACCTGTGTTATCTCTTCCAAAATAGTAACCCGTACCGTCATTGTAACCAGAAGATGAAAAAGGAAAACCCCCGACAAAACTGCTCATTGGAATAACTCTTTTAAGGACTTCTCCAATGGATTCATCAAGGGTATAATATGGTGCAATGTTTTTAAATGCATGTTCTTGTAGGTTAGCCATAATTCTTAATTTTGCTTTGCTTGTTGCTATGATACTTTCTGTTTTTCTGCAAATCTTTTGAAAGTTATTTTCTTCCCTTGCTATGGCCATGATGGATATAATCATGGTCCCAACAGTTTCACCTTCTCTATCAATTTGAAGCATAATCCTTTCACCATCAAGTGCTGCTTGCTCTGCCCTTTGTCTAATCAGCGGATCTTTTGCTGATTCAGCTGCCCCTCTGTTCTGAATCACACTCTTTGATAATCCTGAAATAAATTCTCCATTATCAATCGGAATAAACGTAATGCCGACAACTGTTCCAGGTATATTTGTTATCTTAGCTAGCCATCCATAATCAACTTTTTGTGGGTACTTGACAATCCCATAAATCCGACCTGTGTTTTCACCTACGATCAGGCTGTTTCTTTTAAGTTCTAAGCCTATTGGGGTGATGATGTTTAATAGACTATTATTGTATTCTAAAGTACTTTCATTTGTTTTTTTCACGTATTTGCCTCCCTTAAGTTTAATTTAGATATCCATATTTTCTATATGGGTATATGCTGGGTTATTAATGAGATTGCATAACCTGACGATTTCCTGTTCTTTGATAATGTTTGAGCTGATATTTACACTTTCAAACTTTTGAATCATTTCCTTACATTCTTTAATCAAATCTGATTCTATGCCTTCTCGATATCGACTCCATAGCATGATAAAAAAGTTTCTTTCGATTACTTCACCACTGGTAGCAAAATTACTGATTTCCATGATTTCATTTCTAAGAAGCTCTTTTTGCTTTTGATCTGTCGTTTCTGATAAGAGACTTTGGTACTCATTTACCAGTGGTGTGATGTCTACAGGTCTTGAAACAGCTAAAAACTTAAAGGGTTTCTGAACACTGGATAATTCAGCTGTTAAAACCATTGAAATCTGTTCTTTTTCACTGTCTGAGAACAAATCTATGCTAATGGGATTAATCTTAATATAGGCGATAATTTGGCTATCTCTCGTGTATAAGAAATTGTCATGAATATCTTTTACATTGACAAATTCTTGGGCTGTTTTTTGTTTTTCTGATATTTGATTTGTCTTTGATTGAATGGGTCTTTTTAAAAAGAAAAAGGCTACTGCTCCTGCAATAGCACATAATACAATCATAACAATTGGTAATACTGGATTCATGCTTGACCTCCCTGATTTTAATTGATTAGTACTGCCGGTCTTCTAAATATATGAAGACCAACACTTTCTGCTGTTGCTATTGAAACGTTATTGGCACCTGATGAACAATGAGCAACCAATATTTGTCCGTTAGCATTTCTACCTACAACGATACCAATATGATTGACCTTTCTCGTTCCTGGTGTTGCAAGAAAAGCAAGATCACCTAACATTGCTGTACTGGCAGGAATACTGGTCGATACATTCCACTGTGCTGTTGTGCCATGGCCTATGGTTGATTCAATGGACTCAGCAGGCAATCCTGCATTCACGAATACCCAAGTCACAAAGCCTGAACAATCCAGACCAAAGGGACGTATTGTACCTGTAGATGAGCTTCCCGGAGAAGTTACTTCCATATCTCTTCTAAAGCGCTCATCCCATCCAATGGCAAGACTTTTTCCACCCCAGAAATAATTTACTTTCCCAACTAAACTCTCTGCTGCTTCAACAACTGTTTCACTTTTTATGGTTACACCTTCAGGTATATAACTTTGTATGGCATTAATTTCTTCCCTAGTTAAAAACGTTTTAACATTACTTGACGCCATCAGTACGCCATAACCACTTTGCCGCATTTCAGCAATCATCTGATTCTGCACAGCATCAAATCCATATATTTCACCGATATCTTCTGCTGTCAAACTATCAATGGTAATAATTTTCGTCGTTGTCGTAACTATTTTTGTCTTGGTAACTTTCTCACCCTTACCATTGGTTGTCGTGACTTCAACTTTTTTTGATGAAGTCTCATAAGCAGTGTTAATTACATTCATATCCCTGTAGACCTTTTTAAGCTTTTCGACTTGCTTATCAGATAGGACAGCAATCTGCTCAGCATCATCCTTTGTCACATTGTATTTCACAGCGAAAGCAATCAATACATCTTCTGAATTTTCAATGAGTGTGCCATCTTCACTACCCATTACTATGGTTTTAATGGTATCAGCGGAGGAATCGGCTTGCTCCTGCTGAATGCTATATTTAAAATCTTCTTTCATTTCATTCAACACGCTGATGACCGATACTGTTTCGTCATGACCACCAAGTATTGAAAAAAAGATGGCAAATGGTGAGGATAAAACGAGTAGAATGATAATGAATGGAACAAGGCAGGCAATCAAAATGATTCGCCTGCCCTTTTCATCTGACAAAACTGTTGTAGCAACCTTTGCGACTGCCTTTAGTGTTGCTGGATCTATTGCCATGTCAATTACTCACTCCTTTTGGGACCAATGTGCCAATCCATATATAAATCACCATCAATGGTCACATCGTCATTTAAATTAATTCTAAGCATGCCATGTGGTGTCCACATATCTATGATTTCTGAATAAACACTGTAGCTTCCATCAGGAAACCAGAGTGGTGTGAAATGAACTCGGCTATTAAATGTTGAATACTTATTTTCCTTGAAAGCAAATTCACCATATCCCCTTGCATCCAGCAACCTCCAGTAAGTGTCATAATGAAATTCTGGGAAATAGGTAATGACATTTTGAGCATTGGTGACATGAGAACTTGGTGCATTTGTTGTAGGATAGGTTGAAACATTAATATTAACACCATAGCCTGATCTCATAACCTCTCCGTCTGCGGTTGGAGATTTTTCATCCGGTTCCAATGACATCGTGCCTGTGAGACTGGCACTATAATTTGTATAATCATATTCCCAGTGCCCTTCATCTACCCAATGGCCATTATCAACCCACTCACCTCGATCAACCCAACGATATCTTCTGTGTCCTGGACAATAATCATCATCCCCGTCATCATCGGTGTCTCTACATCCCCCGGAATGGCGGTAGGTATAGTAATCTTTTTCCCAATCGGATTCCCATTCCCATTTTGGATGCCATACCCATTTAGGAATCCAATTACAATCATACACGCCCCAGTTCGCAGTGGTTTTCTCTGCTTTTACCGGAATGCTTGGTAAGGTAAAATGATCATTTCGGTCATTGGCGGTTGGATTTGGTGGCTCACTTAAGCTTAAATCTACAACTTTACCTATTAAGGTAGCACTACGACTTGTTCCATCAATTTTAGCTGCACTGTTTCCACTAACATTTACTTGAATTGTTACATCACCAGGCGTACTTGGAGTATGCCATTTGAGCCAAACCAGTTCTGAACCGCCACTAGGAATAACGACCTCAGTGCTCTTTGAATAGCCATTGGCACTGATGGTTACAGTGGCTGTATTTTTAACTGGATTTTTGTAGGCAGCTTCACTTTCATGACGGTTATCGGGCGTTATGTCATCACTTGCATAAATTCGAACCGAAGTAATAACATCTGTGTCAACACGATACTCATAGTCATATTCCGTATCATTTTCAACGACATTGACCGCATTTGCCTTTAATAGACGCATACCCCAACCACCGCCTGCTATGATACGATCCAAATCCCAATACACATTATCAGGAAGTGCCGATGTTACCGGATAACCAAACCAACTTTCTTCTAAAAAAATAGAATTGGGCAAATCAGAATGGGTCATTCCTGAAATATACTGTCCATCAGCTCCTCCCCTAAAATTAAAATACCCTAGCTTTTGAGCTAAGGCATATTCTGTGGCGGTAAAGGCTAATGTGATTGTACGGTCTTTTAGATATGAAATAATCACAGGTTCATAAACAATCAGCCATGGTACTTTGTTCTGATATTGACCATCAACTTTAATAGGCAGGATTTCTTCTGCGGGATAACGTTTTGTTTCACCTTCGATGGTAAAACTAATGTTTTCAACTAGACCTTCTCTTGAAGTTCCTTTTTGTGATGCAAAGGCATCAATAAAGTAATTTAATGTTGCTGTATCACCAAAGTAGGATTTAACAGCATTAATATTTCCACCATGGGTAATAGGAATTGGCGGAGGGCTATCTACAAGAATTTTAGGATTATTGTTTGATGTTAATGCATTCCCATTTTGATAGCCTACTTTACTTTCAATACCATAAAATACACTTGATGGCATTGAAAAGTTTGATGGTTTTACATAGATAGGTCTTGAGCCTAACATCCTCCAATCTGAGCTTAAACTTGTATTCTTATCAGCTTGATCTGACAATCCAACATATACAGATAACTTATACATATATTCACTACCACGGTAAAAACCTTTACCATCTAGTGCATTACTGGTGTCACCAGAACCTGTATCAGCATTATCATCGGCATATGCAGCTATCGAACTAATGAGTAGTGCTATAACAAGTATTATTCCTAGTATACTTTTATACTTTTTCATCATATTCATTCCTCCAAAAAAAAAGACAATCTCCATATTCTAAGAGACTGTCTCAAAAATTTAATTTCTATCAAAATTTATCGCCTGTACCAGGAACATAATCACTTAATTCAGAGCCATCAATTTCTTCAGCATTAACTGCATTAGCAGGATTAGCAAAAGGATTTTCAGATGGTGGTACTAAATTACTTTCGCCCTCATCTTCGACTATCGGTTCTGGTTCTGTTGATTCTTGAGGTTCATTTACTACAACAACCTCTTCCGTTTCAACAACCAAATCTTCTTCATTATACTCTGGTACATTATCCATGTCTTCTAAATCATCAGTTGTTTCGGGTTTACCTTCTGGTGCTTCTAGTTCTGGTTTTTCTGGTGGCTCAGGTAACAGTTCATCAATAGAAACAACTTCTTCATTATCTTTTGGTAACTCTGTTTCTGTATCCTGAATTTTAGGAACTTCAACAAGGGGCTTAACTTCTTCAGATACTTCAATTTCTTCTACAACAGGTATATTATCTTGATTTTCTGATAATAAATTATCCTTAGCAACTTCCCCTGTATTAAGCTTTGAAAAAATCAAAGCACCAAATATTACTGCAACTATGATTAAAGATGTGCCTGTAACCAATGTTATTTGTTTTGAATTCATTTTTTTCATATTTCACGACCTCCTTAGCTTTCGTTCATAATCAACTTTACTTCTTCTAGTTTTTCTTTGAGCATATCAACTTCATGTTGAAGAATTTTCTTCCCTGCTTCTGTCAATTGATAAATCTTTTTATTTCTTTCTTGGCTGTTTTCTTCAATCTGTTCTATGAGCTTAAGGTCCAACAGCTTCTTAAGGGTAGGATACATTGTTCCAGTCCTTACCTCAAGTCTACCTTTTGTGATATTTAGTATGTCTCTTGTCAGCTCGTAACCACTCATCGGCTCCTTTGACAATGCCAATAAGATATAGAAGCTTGGTTCATTCAGATTTATAGACGATTTAATTTTCATATTCATCAACTCCAATAACAATATGTATAATCTATACATGTTTTATATATACATATTATCATCAGAGATTTTATTTGTCTATACTTCACTTATTTTTTTAGAATTTAGGACTATAGCCTGCATTGACTTTAAGTCGAATCTCCATTGGCGGTAAATGCTCCCAGCCAAAGGATAAAGGTACTAGTAGTGTAACCCACGCTTCTGCTTCAAATCTGTTGTTATTGTCACTCGTTGCAAAAGGTGCATTATTAATCTGAATATCCAAATCGTATAGACTATATTCCAAATACCCACCTGCGTATTTATTGCCACCGATAAGTCCCAGTTTATTACTTAATTTCATGAGCACTGCACCTGAATCAACTCGCTCTTCCCATCTATCCATCTCATCTAACTGATAACCACCAGAATAGCCTTCTCTTAAACCGTTGTAGACTTCATCATAGTTTTCAGTCGCTACAGCAATAACAGAAGATTGTAGGGCATCTCTGACACCACTTGCTATGATTTGTAATCTTAAGTATTCACTTGCAACTGTAAAGAGAAGGATCAGACATAAAATAATGACAATGGCAAAGATCGCTGCACTACCTTGTTTATCTTTTATGATTTTCATCACTTGTGATATACCTCCGATCTACCTGTTGCCTTAGCGGTCAAGGTAATCGGGAAAGACCCAAATTCAAAAAAGCCAATATCTACAGGCAATGTTAAAACAACGCTAAACTCTTCATTGAGATCAATATTCCCTGATTTAGACCAATTCACTGTTGGATCAATCCCAAGGCTTGCCCTAAGTTCATTTTTCTTAGCCGAGGTTTCTGAACCAATGCGCCCTTCAATTTCAGCCACTCTTGCAAGCTCATTAGCAAATGTGTTCAAATCACTCTTTACTACAAAAACAGGATAGACCTTAACTGCCATAGCAATAACCATCATGGCTACAAGGACAACCACCACTACATCAATATAACCCTCTCCACGTTTTGATCTTAAAATTTCTATCATTCCACCACCTCCTAAAATAGTTTCCCAAGGGTTTCAATAATTTCAACAAACATAACCGATAGATACATCATTAAAAAGCAAAAGAGCATGGCAAATGAATATTTCCTTATCTTTGCCGGTCTTTTCATGGCGATTGTCTTTAATCGTTGTAGTTCTAGCTGTTTTAAATCATGGGATAGCATTTGAAAATAGCCAACACCATCATCTCCTCTTAGTACACCAATCAGCCCACGAATCGTTTCAGATAGCGATGGGCTATTGAGCCTTGCTTCCATTCTTGTAAGGGCTGATTCATAGCTTCCTGACTTCATATCTGCCACGGTAATCTCTAGCTCATTCTTAAAACTCTTGCCTGCATTTTGCTTGTAGGTTTCTAGGATGTTCAGCACATTTCGATTAGCTTTTAGTTCCTGTGACAAAGTTGAGACAAAACGTGGCAATTCAAACTCGATATCTTCCCTTCTTTTTCTAACAGCTTCATCAGCACTTCGAATTTCTTTGAAATAAACTGCTACTGCTAAAAACAATACGACTGGAAATACCATGGGGAAAATGAATAAAGCAGGGATTATAAAAAGTAGCATCATCCCTGCCTTTAGCCAAGCTCTTGCAACAAAAGTTTCTGGCGAGAGCTTTATATTTGCTGATTTTAAAGTCGCTGTAAGTCTTCGTCTGCTGTAGTCCGTCATATGGACTATTTTAGATAATCTAATCGCCCATTCATTAATTAGCACTTCAAGATTCTTTGATTTTTTTCTTTCCCTTTTATCTATGACGTGAATCGCTTTAATAGCTCGTCCTGAAGGCAATTTAAATAGGTCCTTCAAAATCAGATACACACCTAAAGAAAAGGATATGGCAAATAAAAGTAAAATTCGTATCATTCTATCACCCCTTTCTACCTCTTGTATTCCACAGGCTTAGATAATTTAACGACGGCTGCCAATGAAACAAATATGACGATACCACAGACTGCCAGTACAAATTTACCAATGCCTGTGAACATCAAGGTATGGTACCAATCTTTATTGAGCATATACATGAGTGGTATGTTGCCAACTAATAATATGGCCATGGTCACAAATTCTTTAATGGGTTCATAGAGAAGATAATCAAGTTCAGCTGAGACCATTCTCATGTCTGATAATTTAGATACAATAGGTGTCAGGGTACTTTTAAGATTTTTATCTTCCTGGCAATCAATAAGTGCATCCACCCATTCATGAAATACAGAGCTTTCGATTTTAGGTTTTAAGCTTTCCAGTGCCATTTTTGTATTAGCATTTATAAGTTTTGTTTGTGTTAAAAAAGCATGAAACATATCTTGGACTGGTGGATTGATATAGTTGACGTTTTCTTCTATAGCAGTGATAATACTCTCACTTCTTAAATAAGATGTTGTAATGATGGATAAGGCTGTTTCCAGTTCACTGTTTAATCCCTTTTTCCATTTTGTCGCTGTAAACTGGACGTACCAAAAAGGAAGTAATGAAAAACCAATGGCTAGTACTGGTACGAGGAACATATTATTTAGTGTAATAGCAATAAAAAAGCCGATGGTCATAAATGCTAAAGATAGTATGACAATCAGCATAAATAGATTCTCTTTATTGGTCATTTTTAGTACGTGTTTGGTTTCATCAATAAGCTTTCTCAATCCTTTTTTCTTTTTCTTACCGGTTAATGCTTTAATTCTTTCATTTAATGCCTGTTCCTTTTTAGCACTCTTTTTTAAAATGTCTGTTGCCATGTCAAAGGGGGAAAGTTCAAAGGTAATAAATAGACCACTCATCATGGCAATAAATGCGATAAATAATAAACTACTCATGGTCTCCACCTCCTTTAAACCCTTCTAAAAGGCTACTTGGCATACCGTTTTCCAGAAGTCTTTTCTTTAAAGATAATGATATGTCATTGACCTTTTCATATTTTCCAATGATCTTAAGTTTCCCATCTACAACAGCATTGTCAATAACATTGAATTTATATAATGTCCTGATTGCTCTTGTTCCATCTTCTTTAATTTCACATTCGGTAATTTCCATGATATGCCTTGAGTTGTCTTCTAGCTTTTTTGAAAAAGCAACAATAGGAAAGGCTTCCGTTACCAAATTATAAAGGGTTCTTTCATCCATATCATAGCGCTGTTTACACAGGGTTACCATTCGATAATAGGTGGCAATACAAGAGCTGGCATGAATGGTAGTTGTCACCCCATGGCCAGTCCTCGCCGATTCTTGGGCGAAAAAAGCTTCTTCCGACTTCATCTCAGCAACACAGATATAATCTGGGTTCACTGTAAGTCCTGTTTCAAGGAGTTTTACCATGGTAATATTCTGTTTTGGATCATCACTATGTCGTGTTACGGTGTGGATAACATTGTTGATAACTTCACCTTTTTCATTTTTCTTGACCAAGTTAAATTCTCTTGTCCCGTTTTCAATGGTATATAGCCTCTTATTATCTGGTAATGTTGAAAGAATCCAACTCATGAGTGTGGTTTTACCGCTAGACGTTGCGCCTGTTATACAAAGGCTTTCGCCATATCGGTGTGCCAGTGACAGAAAGTCTAGCATTTCCTCGCTTGCTGTATTCTGTCTGATAAAATCCTCTTTGACCAGTTTCTTTGGATTAACAATACGAATGGAAACCGCAACACCTATTGCGGGATCAATAATACCTTGTCCTAAAACTGTGATTCTAATACGCTCAGATAAATGACCCACAACAATAGGCTGTGACTGGTCAAGAATCATACCGCTTTTATGAAGCAGTCTTCGAATCACATCAATGGCGTGGCTTGGTGAATTAAAGGTTTCTTTTATCGGTAAAATTTCGCCATTTGAATAAGTGACCTTAATATCATTCCATCCGTTAATATTTATTTCTTCTATGTCACTACGAAAAATATACTTGGTTAGAAATGAATACTCTGCCATTTCTGAGTATAGGGTTTCTACCAACTCATCTAGGTTCATATCTTCAACCGCTAATGAATAGTCCATCAGATACTTGGTGATGTAGGACTTCATCTGGTCTTTTTGATTTTCGCTGTCATGAGATATTAAAATTGCATATTTCCCGGATATATATTCCTGCACTTCATGAAGGATATCAGAAAAATCCCGGATACTCTTTGCTGAATCTAAAAACACGGCACTCATCTACGCATCACTCCCTTTTTTGAGAAAACCCATTTTAAGGTTCTTTTCCTTCTTCTTTTCTTTTTCCTCATAGTCATCTTCAGCAAAGAACAATATATCCATAAGGCTTTGAAGTTGCTTATTGTATCCCTCGCTCTTTTTATCTGTTAATGTTTCAAAGAGCCTTGCTTCAAGTACTTGTCGCTGAAGTTCTTCACTATAATCCAGTTCATTATGAATGCCCCCAAAACGATTACCAACAATATCTTTAGGCATTTCTGCTTTCACATTGGATAGTACCTTAATCTGATTTGCCACATTGTATTTTCTCTCTCCCAATAAGGTCAGCGAAGCATCATAGAAACTAATTGCCTTTAAGTCTGGCGATATTAAACGAATGACTTGATCTGATAATTCAAGTGCACCTCTTGACAATAAATCATGGTGAAACTGACTGCTGCAATCCACAATAATGTGATCCGCTAAATGCTTTAACAGAATGAAAAAATCAAGGATTCTCTCTTTACCGTAATCTGCATAAGTTCGAATATTTTCTCCATGAAGATAGCTTAAAACACTAAAGTTCTTAGTATTAGGGACTGGAATGCACTTTTTCAAAATGCTTTCTTGAGAAATCTGAATCGAGGACAACAATGCTCCGAGTGACTGATCCTTTGTCTCTGTGAATGGAAGCACAGTATGAATAGCCGGTGCAAATGGGTCTGCCATGACCAATATGACATTTTTATTTTTCTTAATCAGTTCATTTGCAATCTTAATGCTCAAAGTGGTTTTCCCACTATTGGGATTGCCCCATATAGCAACAATCTTATTGCTCTTCATCATCACTTACCTCCACTTCTTCCATAATTTCTTGATTATTTTCTTGTGTCTCATCTTGATTAATTTCATCCGTTTCATTTTTATCAGCTTGTGCTTCATCTTCACTTTCAGACAAAATCAACTTCTGTTCGTCCAAGAACTTATCTGCATTTTCCTTTTCACCACGATACACAAAGACTATGTGAATTTTACCCTTAGCTTCCATCTCAGCAAGAAGTTTTGCCTGCTTATCCGTTACCTTTAATGTCACTGTGGCTGGCAATTCTTTGTCTTTTTCTATTGCTTCTTGATCTATTTCATATTCATCTGTGTCAAGACCTGTTCCGGCTGTCACTGCTAGTACTTCTACATATTGAAGCTCCGCAGGACTTACTGTCTCTCTTATATCTCCAAAATCAGAAGCCATGACCTTAACAATATCCCCCGGTTCTAATTTTCCTGACAAGCCAGCAGCAAAGCTTTTAATACTGACAGATATGGCTCGTTCACTGCCATTAAAGTCTGTTAAATACTCATAATTTGCAAGGGGGTTACTTGAAATCTTAGAGTTTAAAACATAGTCACCTGCATGAAGTTCTGTTAAGGCATAATTACCAACGATGTTTTCTTCCTGACGTAAAACTGTATCCGGCAAATTATATCCACCAATTTCAACTGTTTCTATCATCTTTGACGTTATCAGCTCACCCTTTTGAATATTCTCTGTTATTCTTGCAACCGATACTTTCTCAGAAATCGCTTGATTGAATAATGGAGTCAATCCAAAACAAATAATAAGAGATAGCACGATACTGGCTATCCCTAGAACGGTCCTGTTTCTTAATATTTTTTTCATTGCTTGTATTCCTCCTGATCTTTTCTTTTATTTAATTACAAAATTAGCTATTATACAGCCTGCTCCTAGATATGGGCCAAGTGGTATGTTTCTAGTCACCTTTTTATTTCCAATCACGCTATAAGCGAAATGAATGATAATCGCTAGCATTAGCCCCAAAACACTTGCCACATATCCAACTTGTAAGCCTAAGTAAAAGCCACAAGCCCCCATGAGTTTAATATCACCACCACCTATGCTGTTTTCTTTAAGAAGTGCCATAATGAAATAAGGTAAGGGAACAAGGATTAGCCCTAATACAGCTGAAATTGGCTCCATACCAATCAATCCAATAAGGATGATTAACACAGGTATATGATCCGGTATTGTTCTTGTCTTGAGGTCAATCATGGCAGCATAAGTTAATAGCATGATGAAGGATACCACTTGAACAATATGAATGTACTGCATCACATCAATCCATTTCATAGCCTTCATCCTCGACTGCTTGAAATTCCTCTTTAGTTCTTGCTAAATTCATAAGACTATTGATAACTTCTTCTTCAACAATCCCCAAATCATTCGTTGATACGCTTTTCAGTTCAGAAGCTTTGTAAACCTTATCTAAGATGTTTTCAATGGGGATAAGATTTTCAAAACATCTCTCGCTAAAAACAAATTGATCATCATATCGAAAGATACTATAGACTTGCATTTTGACTGTCATTTCTGTAATCAATTTTGCCATATCATAAGGTGACTTTTGCTTGAAATCTTCAATGAATTGTTGATATTCCTTTTCTACTTTTTCATGAAGAACACTTCTTAAATGCTCATTGTAAAAACAGGTCATATAGTCCATGATAAAGCACTTACCATCCACCTCTTTCGTCAAATAACCGGAATCCACATAGAAATCATACATTCTTTCCAGTGGCTCATCTAAATCTGCCATCAATCCAGCAATATGCTCTGGAATGTATTCTTCTAAAAACCATTTTCTAATGGCATAATGGACACTTTCAGCGGTCATATAGTTTTCACCTGACCTTAAATCATAATTTCCATCCGAGATAACTGCTAGCTCCTTATTCATCTTTGATAACACTTTTTCTTTATTAGTTGCTTCCACTTGCACTACCTCCATTCATCTTGATATTTGTAAGGATAATATTTTTGAGACCGGGCAAATCGAATCATAAAACCGACTTGGTCAACAACTGATATATTGGATCGATCTTTTGTCAACATCATGACGCTTCCTGCTATTACCACAAGAATAGTAACAATACTGACTACCGTATTCTTAAAAATTAGATAATATATAATATCTAAAATGCCAATGACTATGGTCACTATAATGGTCTTAAATAACTCTTCTTTACCAAACCCATCAAAGATCTCAACCCTTGTTTTTAATCCTTGGGGAATATACAAGGGGTTCTTTTTTCTTTCTTCCATACGCACCTCCATCACATGTAATAACTCATAACTAAATCTTTAATCTGCCATATGCTCTCTGCTAAGACATAAAAGATTACTGTGTTTTTCATTCTCTTTTTATAGCTGGAACTTTGTTCTTCATCAATTCCTATATGGATAAAGCAGTGAACGACTCTTAATACTGCTCCTACACGAATTAGAAGGATGAAGGCATCAGCCATTTCTTTTAATAGATCCACTGCCTCACCATCCTTCTATTTTTTAAATACCGCTTTTCCCATTTGATAGATTCGGGCAGTTGAGTAAACTCGGTTCATCATGCCACCGCCACCGTTTCCGCTTGAAACAATCAAGAATTCTTGCAAGAACTTTGGTGTCCTTAAAGCTAATAAAAGAGCGGCTAGTCCCCAAAACACATGGGCATTTAGCATTAACGCAACACCTAGTTTGGCTAGTACAATTTGCACCAAAACTGCTGTTGTACTTTGAAAGAACTTTTGTATATAGGTCCTAAATACGCCATTGTCTTGATCCATTAACCCTACACAAGCTAAAGGTAAACCTATTCTAAGAATCAGAATTTCAAGCCCTCTTGTGAGAAACTGGATATAGAGCATAAAGAAGCAGATAAAAAAGATGATGGATACAATACCTGTGAAAATCCCTGCGCTTGTAATACCGGTAATAATGGAACTAAAGTCTGTCACCATATCATTTGAAATCGTTGTAATTAGTTCATTACTTAAGTCTTCAACTATTTCTGCTAACCAACCATATAAGGTTGGAAAACTAATGGCAATGGCAAGTGACTTGAAGAAACCAGTTAAAAGCATGATAGGTTCAATTTCTGCATCCCCTTCTGTCCATAAAATGTATCTCTCAAAGCCTTTCTTTAAAAATTTCAAGACAATAAGAGAAACACCAAAGGAAAAGAAAATATCAAATATACCACTGATGCCACTGGTGCCAAGAAGTGTATCCATGTAGTCTTCTGCATGAAGGGCAATGGGAACAAGGCCATCTAAAAGTGTATTTACATATGCCAAACAGCCAGTTAATATGGCTCCAATCAGTAGCATGATGACGTATTCCATCGCTTCCGACCTCCTTTCAGAAAGAGTGGCCTAAGAATACCTTAAGCCACTTTCTTGATATTTTCTTTCTATTCAAAATGATACTCAACTGAATAGGTGATATTTGATTTGTTATACATGCATGAATGGTTCGTATAGTAATAGAATTCTAGTTGAGAATACAGCCCCGCATTTAAGGACTTACTAAATGTAATCCCATTTCTAGTTGTTTGATAATCAAGCTGATCCCATTTTTTAGTTGTCACATTGTATCCTCTCACACGACCAAAATCACTTCCACTATGGCCGGATACAGGAGGCACGGTAAAGGTATATTCTGTGATTGTGGCTCCTTCCAGACCTTCTTCTAAAATAACTGAATCTGGACCGGTCAAAGTCATTCCTCCACCACCATTCGCATCAGCCACGAAAAAGACAATAGCTGCCCAAGGCGATTCAGCTCCGGCGGCATCGACTGCCTTCACACGAACAACATTTTTTCCACGAGGATATGTCTGTGTTTCTGAACTACGACCATCCCAAACATAGGACAACGAGTCTCCATCAGGGTCTGTACTTTGGGCTGTAATGGTTACTGGTGTCCCAGGTGAAACACTGTTACCACTTGGAGATCGGCTGATGACCGGCGCTGTCGGCGCTGAATTTGTTACAGTAAAGGTTTTTGCCAACCATGGTGAATATAATCCGGCTTCATCTTTTGCTCGAACTCTTACTGTATGCGTACCGACTGCATAGTAATCGTCCGCTGTTCTTCCTTCATATTCTAATGTTGTCGAATCACCATCTGCATCTGTTGCAGAAGCTTGAATATTAACCAAGAACTTACCATTTTTAATAGTTCTTGTTTGCATTGCTGTTAATGTTACTGTTGGAGTTGCATTTACTACAGTAAAGCTCTTTTCCAACCATGGAGAATAGAAGCCAGCCTCATCTTTTGCTCTTACTCGTATAATGTGGTTACCAACTTCATAGTAATTGTCAGGCGTTCTACCTTCGTATTCTAAAGTTGTTGCATCACCATCTGCATCTGTTGCTGAAGCTTCAACTTCAACAAAGAACTTACCATCTTTAGTGATTCTTGTTTGAATCGCTGTTAAAGTAACTGTTGGCGCTGCATTTACTACAGAAAAGCTCTTTTCTAGCCATGGAGAATAGAATCCAGCCTCATCTTTTACTCTTACTCGTATCGTATGGGTACCAACTTCGTAGTAATCATCAGGAGTTCTTCCTTCATATTCCAAGGTTGTTGCATCACCATCTGCATCTGTTGCTGAAGCTTCAACTTCAACAAAGAATTTACCATCTTTTATCATTCGGGTTGGTGTTGCTGTTAATGTTACTGTTGGAGTTGCATTTACTACAGAAAAGCTCTTTTCCAACCATGGAGAATAGAAGCCAGCTTCATCTTTTGCTCTTACTCGTATAATGTGATTGCCGACTTCATAATAATCATCCGGTGTTCTTCCTTCATATTCTAATGTTGTTGCATCGCCATCTGCATCTGTTGCTTTGGCTTCAATATTAACCAAGAACTTACCATCTTTAGTGGTTCTTGTTTGTGTCGCTGTTAATGTTACTGTTGGAGTTGCATTTACTACAGTAAAACTCTTTTCTAACCACGGAGAATAGAAGCCAGCCTCATCTTTTGCACGTACTCGTATCGTATGGGTGCCAACTTCATAATAATCATCCTCTGTTCTTCCTTCAAATTCTAACGTTGTTACATCACCATCAGCATCTGTTGCTGAAGCTTCTACTTCAACCAAGAACTTGCCATCCTTAGTGGTTCTTGTTGGCGTTGGTATTGCAGCTAATGTTACCGTTGGCGCTGCATTTACTACGGAAAAACTCTTTTCTAACCACGGAGAGTAGAAGCCAGCCTCATCTTTTGCACGTACTCGTATCGTATGGGTGCCAACTTCGTAGTAATCGTCAGGAGTTCTTCCTTCATATTCCAAGGTTGTTACATCACCATCATCATCTGTTGCTGATGCTTCCACTTCAACCAAGAACTTACCATCTTTAGTGATTCTTGTTGGTGTTGGTATTGCAGCTAATGTTACCGTTGGCGCTGCATTTACTACGGTAAAGCTTTTTTCTAGCCACGGTGAATAGAACCCAGCTTCATCTTTTGCTCTTACTCGTATAATGTGATCGCCGACTTCATAGTAATCATCCTCTGTTCTTCCTTCATATTCCAAGGTTGTTACATCACCATCGGCATCTGTTGCATCGGCTTCAATATTGACAAAGAATCTCCCTTCCTTAGCTGTTCGAGTTGGTTCTGCTGATAAAGTGACTTCCGGTGCTGTGTTCGTCACTTCAATCACCTCTGATGATTGATACATTCGCCCATAAGGGTCAATAATCGTCGCTGTAAGAACAAATTCTCCGGTATCTCGGATTGCTATTTCTCCTCCATCATTTGTGAGTTCTCCTTCAAACTCAACTGGTTCTTCAGTTTTTTCTAATGTCCATTTCACTTGATTTTCATCAAGGTTTAATGATCTCGTTTCCACCTCAAATGTCTTTCCGAAATGTATGGATTCAGGCATCGTAAACGTATACTGAATAACTGGATGGATACTTATTTCTTGACTATGGGAAAAACTTCGACCAAGAAAATCTGTTATCGTTGCTGTTAAAAAATAGTCTCCTGCATTAAGAAAGGTTATTTTACCACCATAAGCATTCAGTTCACCCAAAATGGCTTTATTCATAGAAATTTCTTCGCCATCTTTTGTTATCTTCCATTCAACAGGAAGAACGCTGTTGTTACCATGTGTTCTTATATCCATTGTGCTATCCGTATAGGCAAGCTTAGGAAGTTCAAAATCGATATTTAAGACCGGTAACACCTCTGTCCTATCTCCTGGTTCAAATAAGAATACACGACCAGTTTCATCAATTACTCGTGCGACCAGTTCATAGATGCCTGCTCTTTTAAATTGAATGGTTCCTCCATCATTATTGAGTGTGCCATCAACAAAAGTAGACCAATCTTGAAATCCAAAGGTATTATCAAGCAACCACTCAACGGTCAAGTCATTGATCTCGGTACTATTTGCATCTACCTTTATGTCTGTATCCGTATGAGCGTATTCAGGAAGTGAATACGTTATGGTAGGTACCGGATATACCTTGAATGTTTGCTCATAACTATAGCTCCTTCCACCATCATCAGTGAAAGACGCTCTTAAAATGTACTGCCCTTTATGTTTAAAACGTAATTCACCACCTTGATTCGTTAATTGTCCGCTTGCAACCTTAGAAAGCTCAACGGGTTCGCCATCTTTAAGTAAGGTCCAATCTGCACGATGTTCTCCAATTTCATTAAAAGTCGCTTCAACGGTTACCGTATCATCTGTATGAAATAGTTCAGGCAAATAAAAACCGGCAGAGCCTACAGGATATACCATAACAGAAGTACTATCTGTAAAGACTCGACCGGTTTCATCGGTAGCCGAAGCTGTTAAGTTATAGACGCCTTTTTCTTTAAAACGAATCCTTTGTTTTCCTGCAGTAATTTCACCCTCAATAAAATCAACAATCGGAACATCTTCGCCATTTCGTGTTAGAGTCCATTGAAGCTCCATGTCTTCTATATTTTCTGTTTCCGTTTTAATGGTGATTGGTCTATCCGTATGTGTAATTGATTCCATCTCTAGGTTAATATTGACTACAGGATAAATGTTGATTGTCTCCGATGCAGTAATAACCTTTCCCAAGTCATCTTCAATGGTTGCTATCAATTCATAAGTACCTTGGCTTTTGAAGTGTACAGTACCACCTTCATTTGACAATTCTCCTGTAAAAGCTGAGTCCATCTCAATAACTTTTTCATCTTGTTTAATTGACCACTCAACATCCTTTTCTCCAAGATTTTCGGTTATGAGATCAACAATAACCGATGTATCCGTATGCGCTTTTTCTAGTAAATCTAATTCTGTTGTAATATTGGGATAGACTGTTATTGTCTGCTCATGGGTTACCGTTCTTCCTCGACTATTCATCGCTGTTGCCATCAGTGTATAGCTACCCATGGATTTGATTTTAACCAAACCACCATCGGCTGTTAATTCTCCTTCGATAGCTGTTTTAAGTTCGATAGGAATATTTTTTTTGCTAATCGTCCATGTAACAGATTTGACATAACGACTTTCAGGTACGATGTATATTTCCTCATCGACATATGCCGTTTTAGAAACTTCAAAGTGATACTGTGGTGCCGGAACACGTGATGGGCGATGCTCTGATGTTTGCTCATGATCTTTAGTTTCATCAATAAGTTCTAACTCATCCGTCACTTCCTCTTGTGTCTGCTCCATCTCATTTTTTATTTTAAACAGCCGATTAAGCATGGAAAAGGCTTCGGCACGAGTAGCTTTTCCCTCAGGTCGAACCGTTCCATCCGGATATCCTGAAATAATTCCATGTTGTTTACCGTGATAAATATATTCTAGGTCTTCTTTAGATACATCAGCTATATCCGTAAAATTTGCATTCTCTGTGAAATTTTCATCATGAGAATGTTCATTCATGGAACGAACCATCATTCTTATGATTTCTATTCGAGTAATCGGTACATTTGGATAATAGTACTGCCCATATTCTTCTTGAAGGATAATCCCTGCGCCAACAAGCTTTTCAATGTTTTCTTGAGCAAAATTTCCTTGGATATCTTCAAAGCCTGTAAAATCAGCCTCTTTATCCTTCGGCTGAAGCTTCGTTACTCGTGCAACAAGAGCAGAGAACTCTGCTCTTGTAATCATTGAATCCGGATGACACAGCCCATCCGGATATCCATGAACGATACCTTTTTCTGTTAGTCGATTTATGACGTCTTCTGCCCAATGCCCTCTTGCGTCAGCGAAAGAACTTTCTGTTGCATAAACCAACCCTGAAAAGTTGGATAATAATATACTTAAAACTAAAATAAAACTTAACCACTGCCTTTTATTTTTATTCATTGTCATCTCTCTCCTTTATCCTGCAAAGTTAAACATTTCTTCAATACGCTCTTGCAAAGTAGGTAAAATCACGTCACCGAAAAGTGCGTATAAACCCGCTAATAGCAGTGCTCCGATGACAATCGAGATCAAAATTTTCAGGGCTTTTCTGTACTTTTTCCGATTAACACTATAATGCTCAAGCCATCTAATCCTTGTTGCCAAACCTCTGTTTTTCATTGAAATAATCATACTTACACCTCTTTCTTTTTATTAAAAAAACACG